>ENA-OZHH01001504-OZHH01001504.1-human-gut-metagenome-genome-assembly--contig:-NODE-1504-length-10591-cov-3.998386_pt1 | contig 10591 bp, 8 predicted proteins | sample MGYA00244045_ERZ653684 | MGnify/ENA primary metagenome ERZ653684 (study PRJEB26926, sample SAMN06165264) | human gut metagenome | biome: ENVO:00009003; feature: ENVO:2100002; material: ENVO:00002003... | reverse complement strand
ATGTGTTAGGCACGCCGCCAGCGTTCATCCTGAGCCAGGATCAAACTCTCATGTTTAAGTTTGTCCGGTCAAAATCAGTCTGGCTAATTTTACCGTTCTACTGTTGTTTTAGGTTTTTGTTCTCTGAAATTTCTCTCAGAACTTTTTGTTCTGTTTGGAATTTTCAGGGTTGCATTACTGTTTATTTGTCAAGGTGCTGTTCTTCTTATTGGAAGTGTTTCCAGAAGAACTTTCGTTCCTGTCTCTCAGACAGCTTATTGAGTTTATCATAAGCAGTTCTGTTTGTCAAGAACTTTTTTCATTTTGTTTTCAAGTTTCTTTCGAAACCCGGTTGCTTATCACTCGCAGCAACAGTTCATTATTTTATCAGAACTTTCTGTTCATGTCAAGCAGTTTTTTATTTTTTTGAATTTCTTTTCAGAAATCCGTGTTGCTTTCGTTCGCCGCAACAGTCGTAAATTTTACCAAGACTATTCGTCGATGTCAAGCATTTTTTCTTCTTTTTTAAAAAAAGAAGTTCCATCGCATTCCCTGCGGTGGAACTTCAGTATAGCATTATCCTTTTTTAGTTGTCAACCAGTTTTTGCTTTTTTCTTACTTTTTTACAATCCCGTAACATCAGGATAATCCCGCCAGCCAGTAGGCGAACCGATTCATCTGATAAAGTTTCGTCAGCCATTCGTTTTCAACGGTCCATGCCGCGATCTGGCTGCCGACTCTTCCTGTATCGAAGCTGGCGATTACAATATAAATAATCCATAAAACTACGATGCTTTCTGCCATGCCGACCACGATTCCCAGTACACTGTTGAGCAGTTTCAGAATCGGCAGGTGCGCGATTGCCGAAAGGGACTTGAAAATCAGGTTCACCAGTCTGGCTGCGAGTCCGGTAATCAGCAGCATCAGAACCGACATTATTATATTGGTAGTGTTTTTTTCTTTCACACTGCTATATAAAAGGATAGCCAGCGAAATGACGAACAGAGAAATGACCAGAGACAGCAGCATCCTGATTTCATCCACCATTCCTTTTTTCATTCCGGCATATCCCCGCCAGAGGGCAAATAAGATCACACAAACCAGCAGTACGTTCATTTTTTCTCCCGTTTATTTCATTTCTATCATATCTATGCTGTTTACAGTAACCGCAAGAAACCGGTTTCCGCCCAGCGTTTTCAAAAGCTGCGTCTGTTCCGGTATCGGTCCGCTGTATTTTTCTTTTCCGTTCAGGTTATAAATCAGGCACTCTGCTTCATTATATATAATCAGTTCCTGATCCGAAATCAGAACATCCCGGTATTCGATTGCAAACGGCAGCGACAGCACCTGCGTCCCGTTCATATTGTAAATGTCAATCCGATATTTTCCGTTTCCATTCGTACCATTAAAAATAAACGCCACATAATTGCCGCTGCTGCGGACGTCCTGCACCTCCTCCTGCATGAAATTCTGAAAGATATTTTTTGGAATTTCATTTCCTTCATATAACATGAACTGATTATTTCCCACAGAATACGCCGTATGCGTCCCCGTAAACTCTGCCAGCGGGATTACCGTATCCGAATATTCGTAGGAGCTTACCATCGTGTCGGTGTAGTTTTGTCCGACTTCGTCAAAATTGTAAAAGCTGACGATCGATTTCATACTGCCGCTTTCTGCTTTCAGATATGCCACCATCATCAGTTTTCCATTGTCCGACAATGACACGGAAACCGGATAACCTGATTTCTGCATCGTCGTTTTGATTCCGACTGCTTTTTCCCCAGTAGGATTATAGACGTTGATCCAGGTCACATCCCCATCCTCCAGAATCGCCGCCACAACGCCATTCGCTGCCACGGACAGCGATTTCACCGGAAGATTCGTATCAATCTGTTTGGATGTCCCGTCCTGACTGATATCATAAATCAGGTTGCCGTTATAATCCCCAACTGCGACCCAGCCCGACCGCACGGAGACGCATGGCGACTGCATGTCGTAAGTCTGGTTCCACATGGCGTTGCCCTTGTAATCCGTATAGCTGATACCATCCTTACTGTAAGTCAGAAAGCCATTCTGGTAGCTCAACAGAGTAGAACCGGATACCTGGTTCCTGTCGATTGCGGACACGACCGTGTAGCCGGAGTAGGTTTGATTTTTAAGCAGTGTTACCGCCGTCACCGTCAGCGCTGCGATCACGCCGATTACGCAGCAGGAACGAAGGATCACTTTCAGACGATGCGCCCGGATTTCCCGTTTAAAATTCTTGCTGTCTTTTTTCTCGTTTTTTTCTTTTTTTCGCAGGTATTCCCTGATATCTACCATATGAGATAAGTCCCCATTTCTTTTGCAGCATCTTTGCGAGCATGTTAACTCGTTTGCGCTCATTCCATCACGAGCCCGCGCTGACGCGCTTTACCGCCTGCTATGCAGGCTGCTCGTTCTCTAATGGCGCAAGAAAAACAAATGTCGCCTTCGGCGTCGCTTGTTTTTCTTGTGCGCTCATTCCATCATAACACATTCATTATTTTGAAGGTAGTAAAATATTCTGTCCGGGCTGGATTTGATTCGGGTCTTTTATATTATTCAGGCGGCAGATTTCTATCACCTTTTCATCTGTTCCGTAAAATCTCCTGGAAATAGCGATGAGGCTGTCTCCCTTCTGCACCTGATAGCTTTCCGGGTGCGCCAGGGCTTCCTGAACCTGAGGAAAGGAATCGGAGGCTGATGCGGACTGCCGGGCTGTCGAAGATTCAGCGTCTGCGTCGGTCGTGACCGCATTCTGGCCATCTGCCATTACGCTGTCCGTCGTTATGCTGGCTGGCATTACGCTGTCTGGCATTACGTTGTCCGACATTACGCTGTCTGGCATTACACTGTCGTCCGTCGTACTATTGTCTGTCACTTCGCCATCCATCGCCGTATTGGCCGCACCGGTTGCATCGTCCGCCTGTGTAGCTTCGTCCAAGGCGGCAGACTGCGCCATTTCGTCCGATGAATTCCAGCCAACAGTCTCTTCTACAATCAGTCCGGGAGATATATTTTCCGTCTCATTTTTTGTATTCCGGACAGCTCCTGCCAACAGGGCGGAAACCGCTTTCATATCCGGGTACTGATTGACGGACGTCAGCGCCGTTCCGACCAGAACCAACAAAAGCACCAGGCAGCCAATCCGGCAAAGCTTCGGGAAGAGGGCGCCGGTACTGCCCGAACGGGCCTGATAAGCTGTCCCAAAAGCAGTTTTCCTCGACGCTGCGTTCAGCGTAGGTGCTGCAGCCTTAAGCGCACCCAGCCTTGACAGCACCGTTTTCCTGCCAGACGCTGTATTCGGCGCAGACGCCCTGGAGGCAGTTGCACTCCGCGCTGTATTCGGTGTAGACGCCCCGGAGGCGGTTGTACCACGCGCTGCGTCCGCTGCAGCTTCCGCTTTTCTTTTTTCCCGGCGGGCATTGATCGCTTCCATCACCCGTTCCTCCTCCACATCTGCAGGGCGGCTCTGCTCCCGTTCAGCAATCATATATGCCTGCATTTCTTCGTTTTGTTCATAAAAAATAAAATAGCCTCCGATCTGGATTTCTTCTCCCCGCACGGTCCAGAACCGGACGGAGGCTTCCTTTTTTTCAATTTTTCCAATCCGCTCCAGCTTCTGAAAATACGGAAAATTTCCGCGCCTGAAGTCCGTTTCTTTTTCCACCCCGTAAATTAAATAATAGCGGATGCCGTCTTTTTCCTCCTGCTGCCCGAATGCCAGACACGTCTCTTTTCCCTGGCATCGTTCCAGAAACGTATGGACATAATCCTCCATGTACAATTTTACATTCGGACTGCCTGTCCCGATCTGCATCACATTTTTGGGTATTTTCAACATTTTACCTCTGCTCCTTTCCATCCGGGCACCCCGTTTTTCCTAATCTTAGCAGACCGTTGCCGCAGATTTTGTCTGTTTATGCGCTCTTTTTTGGCGGTTTGGAGCAGAGTCCCGTTCTGGAACTTTTGCACATATTTATTCTGTCAAACACTTCTGTTCGATATAAAAAGCACAATAAAATACATTGTATTTCCTTCCGGGCTCTTCTAGACTATTTTTTAGTAGATACCAAAATTTCTGCAGAATATATTAAAGGAGTGGTACTGAAAATGAGCAAACTTTCTCTTGCAGGCGAATGGAAACTTCGCGGCGAGTTTATGGACGTAACAGCAGATCGCTGTGCAGAGGTGCTCGCCCACCTCAACGCCATGCCTCCAAAGCCGACAATACCCGGTTATCTGACCGAAGAAAATATGACCGAGGAGGAGCGGAAATTGTATCTGAAAGAACCCGATCCGAAATTTACGGTAAATACCGCCCTCGCCATGCACCCCTATCCTTCCAAAACGGGATATATTCCTATGACTGTACCCGGCGACGTTACAACCGCTCTGATCGATAACGGAGTTATCGAGGAGCCTTTTTTAAAGGACAACACAAAAAAAAGCATCTGGATTAAAGAGCTTTCCTGGTGGCTTGTCAAAGAATTTGATATTACCGAAGAAATGCTCAACGAAGATATTGTCCGCCTGAACATTGAAATGCTCGATTTTAATGCCGATATTTTAGTTAACGGCATTCCCGCCGGACATCAGGAAAATACCTTCTGTGCTTTTTCTGCAGATATCAAACGCTTTTTGCATGTCGGTACCAACCAGATCGTGATCCGTCTGACCTCCGGCATGGAATTAAATTATCCACATGACACCGTTTCCTATTACTGTGCAAGTGACAATGCGATCTGCGACCAGCGTGTATACACGCGTAAGCCACAGTTTACCTATGGCTGGGACTGGTGTCAGCCCGTTCCTACCTGCGGTATCGGACGTTCGATCGAAATCGAAGCGTTCAGCGGTGCACAGGTAATCGCTTCCCGCGTCGATACGCTCAGCCTTTCCGGAAATGATGCAGAAATCGAATTTCATTTTGAAATCGAAAAATCCAACATGGTGCAAAGCGCTGAAACAGAGCTGGAATATGAGCTGTCCATCGACGGCAAGACCGCGTATACCGGTCATCAGACCCTGATGCTTGTCGGCGGCATCAATTTTGCACAGGAACGCGTTGTATTAAAGGATGCAAAGCTCTGGTGGCCGAACGGTTACGGTGCTCAGAACCTTTATACCTTTACCGCACGCTGCACGGCACGCGGCATCACCCATGAAGCAAAACCGAAGAAAATCGGTATCCGCACGCTTTCCATCGACTTTTCCAAGCTGCCGGATGAAAGCCGCAACTTCTTCTTCAAAATCAACGGCACCCGTATTTTCTGCAAAGGCGGCAACTGGGTTCCTACCGATTCTATCTATCTGCGGACGCCTGATGAAAACTATAAAAAGCTGGTCAGCGAAGGTGCAGCAGCACACTTTACCATGTTCCGTATGTGGGGCGGCGGCACTTATGAACCGGATTGCTTCTACGATTACTGCTCCGAATACGGTATTTTACTGATGCACGATTTTATGTATGCATGTGCTTTTTACCCCGATCAGAAGGATTCGTTCCTTTACGAAGCAGAACGCGAGGCAGAATATCAGACCAAGCGTCTGGCGCATTATCCCTGTATGGCAGTCTGGACCGGAAACAACGAAATCGCCGAGTCCTACACCGACTGGTTCCCGGGAATGCTTCAGCCCGAACGCTACTGGGGCGATCAGATTTTCAACTACATCCAGCCCCGCGCGGTCCAGCACAACAGCCCGCTGATTCCCTACATGCCGTCCACCCCGTATTTTGGAGAACGTTCCAATACCACTGAAGAGGGAGACGTCCATGCATGGACCTATTTTGGACGCGATTCCAAGACGAGATTCAAATTTTCTTACGAGCTGGAAGCTTTTGATCGATTTCCGGCGCGTTTTTCCAGTGAATACGGATTTTTCGGTGCGCAGATGGAAAGCACCGTCCGCCGGTATTTGGACGGGGAAGAGATGTCCTTCAACAATCCGTCCTGGAAGCATCACGGCGAGTTCGAACGCAAGCGTGGGGCCATTGACGGCGTTATCAACCGCCATCTGACTGAATTTTCCACGCTGGACGAACGCAGCTATCTGCTTTACAGCGGTATCATGCAGGGACTTTTATATGCCGAAATGGCAGAGGCGCTCCGCCAGAAATCCTATGGTGCCGGCGATCTGATCTGGATGTACAATGACTGCTGGCCGGAAACCGGTTGGACCATTATCGATTACTATCTGACCAGAAAGGTTTCGTTCTACTTCTTAAAACGCGCTTTTGATACGAAAAAACTGATTATCCGGAAGGCAGACGGCGGCGCGGTTGTAACCGTCATCAACGAAACCCCTGATGAAATCCGGACAACTATCTGCGTCGGCACACAGACCTTTGATGGCGCACACAATAGTGTTCTCCTGACAAAGGATCTGACCGTTGCTCCGCATTCCTGGCAGCAATTCCATGTAGCCGCTGAAGAGCCTGCCGCAGACGGATATTTCGTTGTAAGTGCAGACGGCTTTGAAACAGCTGACAGTCTGCGCGCTTATTACCGCGAATACACCATTCCGGAAAGCGATGCGGTGATCGAATCCGTTGAAAAAGACGGCAGCGATCTGCTCGTAACCGTCCGTGCAAACGTATTTACACCGTTCGCTTATCTGATGACAAGCGACGACAGAGTACATTACAGTGATAACTACTTCAAGCTCTATCCCGGAGAGGCAAAGACGATCCGCGTAGAAAACTGCGACGAGATGCCTGCGCTGCACACAGCTGCAACAATGCACGCGTAAATTTGTATATACCTGTTATGCGCATGCGCAAAAAGATTCACAAAAGGATCTTTCGCGCATGCGTTTCATATTGAGTGGGCATCGTCCTGCGCAATGTCAAAAGAAAGGGGACTTATGTCACATACAATTATTGACCTGCCGTCTGTCAGAGACGACGGCAGGCTTTACCGCGATACCGCTTTGAATTTCGTGGAATCCCTGATTCCGAATCCGTGGAACAGCTGTCACGCGCCCGATCTTTTAGAGCTTGAAAATGGCGATCTGCTTTGCTGCTGGTTTGCAGGCTCCTGCGAGGGAAACGCGGACGTCAGCATCGCTGTGTCACGTCTGTCAGAGGACAGTTCCCAGTGGGAAACACCGGTAATTGTTTCCGATGATCCAACCCGCAGCGAGCAGAATCCTTCCCTCTTCCTGCATCCAAACGGAGAAATCTGGCTGATGTATACCGCACAGGTTTCCCGTGATCCCAACAATCCAACCTCTGACAATTTACAGGGAACTGCTGAAATCCGCCGGAAAATTTCCCGCGATAACGGGCACACCTGGGAGGCGACCGAGACAATGTTTTCCGCTCCCGGCTCGTTCTGCCGGCAAAAGATTCAGATTCTGTCCAACGGACGTTTTATTTTCAACAATTTCCGCTGTGCGATCAACGATTCCTGCATGGGAGACGATTACACCGTCCTGCAGCTTTCAGACGACCAGGGCAAAACCTGGCGCAGCGTCATGATGCCCGGCAGCCGCGGGCGCGTACACGGCAATATCGTGGAGCTTTCTCCCGGAAATCTGATCTGCCTGCTGCGCAGCCGCTCTGCTGACCATATTTACCGTTCGGAATCCCATGATAACGGCGAGACCTGGAGCGTGCCGGAGCCTACTGTGCTGCGCAACAACAACGCAAGCATTACCGCAATCCGTCTTCAAAGCGGCGCAGTCTGCGTTGTATACAATGACGTCGCCTTCAATGACGAGCCCGAGCGCACCGTCTGGCCCGACCAGCGCTGTCCTGTCGTACTCGCCATTTCCGAGGACGGAGGAAAAACCTGGCCCTGGCGGCGTATCATCGAACACGGCGAGGGCTTTATCGGTCCGTGGAACGACGTCAACAACCGCCGTTACGAATATCCCTGCCTGATTCAGGGAAAAGATGGCAGGATTCATGTCGCTTATGCGTGGGGCTATCGTAAGCGTATTAAATATCTGTGCATGGATGAAGCATGGATCCGAGGAGAAAAGCTTTGTAAAGGCGTTGGCGGGGACGAGACTCTGACCTGCAAAAGATAAGGGAAGCAAAGACGGCAACATTCTATTGTCATGAATAAAAACCGGCAGACAGCAAAGCTTTGATCGCTTCGCTGCTGCCGGTTTTTCTATGCCCTGCGCGGACAGTTTTATACAAACCGATATTCTGTTACGGTGTGATACGGTCTGTCAGGTCCGAATACCGAAGAAGGAAACTGCGGTTTGTTCGGTGTATCCGGATAGAACTGGGTTTCCAGTGCCAGGCCCGCTCTGTAGCCGTAGGTTTTCCCATCCTTTGCGACTTCAAGATCCCTGGAGTTGCCCGAATAGAACTGAACGCCCGGAAGATCTGTATAAACCTCCATTATGCGGGATTTATCAGAGCTCTTGACAACTGCAATTTTACGAACCTGTCCGGTGTAATTGTCCAGAACCCAGTTATGGTCATATCCGCCTGCCATTTTAAGCTGGTCAAAGTCTGCATCGATCCGTTCGCCGATCAGATGCGGCTCTGTGAAGTCCATCGGTGTACCTTCTACGCGTAAAATATCTCCATTCGGAATCGATTCTGCATCGGCCGGGGTATACGCATGGGAAAACAACTGCAGCTCATGGTCGGTAATCTGTCCGGCACCGTGTCCATCCAGATTGAAATAACAATGGTTTGTCAGGTTAAGAATCGTATCTGCATCGCTTACCACATCATAGGTAATGCGCAGTCCGTTCTCCTCCGTCAGCTCATACAGAACCGAAAAGTCCCTGTTTCCGCTAAAGCCAAGTTCCCCATCTTTCATAGACATCGTGAATAAAATGCCGTTTTCTTTTTCTTCGGCATCCCAGATCCGCTTATGCCCACCCAGAGCTCTGTGACTGTGCAGGTTATTGCCATTGTCGTTGACAGACAGCTCGTAGGTTTTTCCTTCGAGGGTGAATTTTGCACCGCCGATCCGGTTCGCATTCGGCGCAACGACTGCACCGTAAAATTTACCGTTTTCCAGATATTGCTCCAACCTGTCATAACCGAGTGCAACGTCTGCAAAATTTCCGTTATGATCCGGCGCCCAGATGCGGATGATCAGCGCACCGAAGCTGCTGACCGTCACCTTCATACCATGACTGTTTTCCAGTGTATACAAATACACCTCTCTGCCGTTTACTTCCCCGAATAACTCTTTTTTCATAGGTTCGTCCATCTCTTTCGTCTGAAAATTTTGTCTGTTACAGCTCAGTACGCCCCTCCAGCGCACGAAGCAGTGTTACTTCATCAATGTATTCCAGATCGCCGCCTACCGGTACGCCGCTCGCGATTCTCGTCACACGGATTCCTGTAGGTTTAATCAGCTTGCCGATGTACATCGCCGTCGTCTCACCCTCAAGGCTGGAGTTGGTTGCGATAATGACTTCTTTTACCTCCGGCTCTCTACTCAGGCGCTCCATCAGCTCTTTTAATTTGATATCATGGGGTCCCACGCCCAGCATCGGGGAAATCGCCCCGTGCAGCACATGATAGATTCCTTTGTATTTTCCGGTTTTTTCGTAGGCAGCCAGATCCCGGCTGTTCTCCACAACCATAATCGTCGAATGGTCCCGCTCTGCGTTGGCACAGATCGGGCAAAGCTCGTTATCGGTCAGGGTAAAGCATTCCTTACAATAGCGAACATTCTGACGAGCCTGTATCATCGCATTTGCAATCCTGTTCACCTTTGCTTCCGGAAGCCCGATCAGGTGAAACGCCAGACGCTGCGCAGATTTACTGCCAATTCCGGGAAGCCCCGAAAGCTCGTCAATGAGTTTGTTGATATAGCCGCTGTAAAGATCCATATCAGAACGGGAAGCCTCCGCCGAGTCCGCCTGTCATTTTACCCATCAGCTCCTGGCTCGCTTCGTCCGCCTGCTTCATCGCTTCATTCACAGCCGCAACGATCATATCCTGCAGCATTTCCACATCTTCCGGATCTACTGCTTCTTCGGAAATGGTCAGCTTTACCAGCTCCTTTTTGCCGTTTACGACAGCCTCAACCGCGCCGCCGCCGGATTTTGCAGAGAACTCTTTCACCTCGAGTTCCTTCTGTCCTTCTTCCATCTGACGCTGCATGCGCTGTGCCTGCTTCATCAGGTTATTCATGTTGCCGGGCATACCCATGCCGCCCGGAAAACCGCCTCTCTTTGCCATTTTATTGCATCCTTTCTGTTTGTTACTCTTCTTCTATGTCCATATGAATGACCCTTGTCAGGTCTACATAAGAACTTTCCATTTCCTGTTTGCTGCGCACGCTGCGGACTTCAACCTCGATCTGCCTGCCCGTCAGCTCCGCCAACAGCTGTTCCAGTGCGCCCTTATTTGCCGGTTCTTTGATAAAATAGTCGGACGCCAGCCCGTCTTCCACCACAAGCAGCAGCCGATTGTCACCGCCAAGGCTTAAGCGCGCATTTTTGAGATACGACTTCATCGGCTGCTGTGCACTTCCTGCAACCCGCGGCCACTTGGCTACGATTTCTTTGATTTCCTCGGGAACTGCCTTGGGCAGCTCTGCCCTTCTGACCGGCGCTGCTGCCTGCACTGCGGGCTGCCCTGTCGGCGCCGCTGCGATTG
>ENA-OZHH01001490-OZHH01001490.1-human-gut-metagenome-genome-assembly--contig:-NODE-1490-length-10682-cov-4.693611_pt1 | contig 10682 bp, 9 predicted proteins | sample MGYA00244045_ERZ653684 | MGnify/ENA primary metagenome ERZ653684 (study PRJEB26926, sample SAMN06165264) | human gut metagenome | biome: ENVO:00009003; feature: ENVO:2100002; material: ENVO:00002003... | reverse complement strand
CTAGTCGTCGGCAGCGTCAGATGTGTATAAGAGACAGCGTGAGCGACAGCGCCAGCGCCGACGCGCACAGGAAAGGCAGCGGCTTTGGCATCGGCCTTTCCATCGCGCGCTCGATCGCCGAGGGACACCACGGCTCCATCCGCGCCAGAGTGGAGGACGGGAGGATCGCCTTCACCGCCGAGCTCAAATAAACGGCTTTTGGGCAAAAAACGCTTCGCAGAAGTTCTGCGAAGCGTTTTTCTTATCAAAGGCTTTTCTCCCCGCCCGTGACGGTCTCGATGGCGCAGGCAATGAACTTTTTCGCTGCGGGCGAGGCCTCCCTGAGCGACGGGACGGAGATGCCGAGCGTGACGAACTGCGGCGGGTCGAACGGGACCTCCGCCACCGTGCCGCTCCACTTGCGTGAGATGAGCCGCTGGTTGAAGCTGACGCCGAGTCCCGCCTCGACCATGTTGTAGGTTGTGAAGCCGTCGCGCGTCGTAAAGCAGGTCTGCGGGTGCAGGTCGTGCTGCTCGAGCAGGCGGTCCTGATCGGTGTCGTGATTCGGCGAGGTGTGGATGAACGGCTCGTTCTGCAAGCGCATAAGCGGAAAGACATCCGCCGCTGCCAACTCGTGCCCGCGCGGCAGCCACGCGACGAGCTCGTCACGAAAGACAGGCAGCCAGTCGTACTTGTCGCCGTGCATCTGCGCGCCGAAACAGCAGTCGACCGAGCGCTCGTTCAGCCAGCGCGCCATCTCGAGGTTGCCGCCCTCCTGCATGCGCACGGTCACGCCCGGATAGCGGGCGCGGAACGCCGTCAGGATCTCTGGCATCCACAGGGCCGAAATGCTGTAATAGCAGCCGATCGTCAGCGAGCCCTTTGACACGCCGCCGATCTCCGCGCTGAGCTGCTCGGCGTTGTGGTGCGCGCGCACGACCTCGCGCAGCAGCGGCAGCATGAGCTTTCCGTTTTCCGTGAGCTGCACGCCCTTTTTGCTGCGAAGAAACAGCGGAAAGCCGAGCTCTTCTTCCAGCGTGCCGATCATGCGCGTCACGCCTGACTGCGTGTAGCCCAAAAGCTCCGCCGTGGCCGTCAGGCTGCCGAGCTCTGCCGCGGCAAGGAACGCCTCGCATTTGACCGCTTCCATACGCTCTCCTATCCATGATTTTATATCATGTTTTTCATTTCAAATAACCGTTTGCGTCATATTTTCTCTTATTCTACAATAGCAGTCAGAAACCGTCAATCCTGTTTTTGAAACGAGGTCTTTTTTCATGGAGCATCGTCTTTCTTTTTCCTGCGACTATCTTGAGGGCGCGCATCCCGCCATCCTGCAGCGCCTGTGCGAAACGAATTTTGCGCAGACCGCCGGTTACGGCACGGATGAATACTGCGAATCCGCGCGCGAGAAGATCCGCGCCGCTTGCGGCGCGCCGAACGCGGAGATTCACTTCCTTGTCGGCGGCACACAGACGAACGCGACCGTCATCGACGCGCTGCTGCGCTCTTATGAGGGTGTGATCGCCGCGGACACGGGGCACATCAGCGTGCACGAGGCCGGCGCCATCGAGTTCGGCGGGCACAAGGTGCTCACGCTGCCGCAGGAGAACGGCAAGATCACCGCATCCCAAATCCGCGCACTGCTTGATCAGTACGAGGACGACGCGAACCGCGACCACACGGTCATGCCCGGGATGGTCTACCTCTCCCAGCCGACGGAGTACGGCACGCTCTATTCCAAAAAGGAGCTCGCGGCCATCAGCGCGCTCTGCCGCGAAAAACACCTGCCGCTCTATATCGACGGCGCGCGCCTTGCCTACGCGCTCGCCTGTCCTGAAAACGACGTGACACTGCGCGACCTTGCCGCGCTGTGCGACATTTTCTACATCGGCGGCACGAAATGCGGCGCGCTGCTCGGCGAGGCGGTCGTCATTCCCCAGCCGGGGCTCATTCCACACTTTTTCACCATCATCAAGCAGCACGGCGCGCTGCTCGCCAAGGGACGGCTGCTCGGTATCCAGTTCGACACGCTCTTTACCGATGGGCTCTACGAGCGCATCGGCGCAGACGCCGTTCGCTACGCCGACGCTATCCGGCGCGCGATGGCGGAAAACGGCTATTTGCCCTGTTTCCCCTCCCCGACGAACCAGAGCTTCTGCATCGTCAGTGAGCAGCAGCGCAAAGAGCTCGCCGAGCGCGTGGACTTCTCCGTCTGGGAGCAATATGACGAGACGCACAGCATCATCCGCTTTGCCACAAGCTGGGCGACGCGGGAAGAGGATGTGAACGCGCTCTGTCGCATCCTGCGCGAGTGCAGCGCGCAGGAAAAGGCAGCGTCCTAAAATCAAAAAAGAGCTTTCTCCGATTTTCAGGAGAAAGCTCTTTTTATTTCATTGCGCTGCGCTCAGTTCTTTTTCATCAGCTGTTCATCCTGCTGCAAAAGCTGCTGCGTGATGATATCGAGCTGCCGGTGCTTGGCCATGCGGTCGGCGATGTTGTTCTGCACCAGCTCCGTCTCCTGATGGCCGCGGAAGGACAGCTTGAGCAGAATCGGCGTCAGGATCGTGCCGCATACGACCGTGATGACGACCGGCGTCATCATCGCGGGCGACAGCACACCCATCGAAAGGCCGCGGTTGGCGACGATCAGCGCGACTTCGCCGCGGCAGGCCATGCCCACGCCGACCTGGATGCTCTCGCGCGTGGTGAACTGGCACGCCTTGGCGCCAAGGCCGCAGCCAAGCAGCTTCGAGATGATCGAAACAAGCAGCAGCAAAATCGAGAAGACGACCATGCCGCCCGTCAGACCCGTGATCTGCACATTGATACCGATGCTCGCGAAGAACACCGGCGTGAGCAGAAGATACCCGAGGGGGTTGTACTTCGTCTGGATGTAGGTGCCCTTGGGCGTGCACGCGACAGCAAGGCCCGCGGCGTAAGCGCCCGTGATATCAGCGACGCCGAAGAACTTCTCGGCGCAGTAGGCCATCACAAGGCACAGGACAAAGGCGAACACGGAGTTTCTGTGGCTGGCCCAACCGTGCTGACGCTTGAGCATCCAGCAGAAGATGCGGTTCGCGCCAAAGCCGACCACGAAGGCAAAGACGAAAAAGCCCACGATCTTGAGGAGCACCATGCCGATGCTCTCGTCACCGCCGGCAAGGCTGCAAACGAGCGTCAGGGCGATCAGGCCGAGCACATCGTCGATGAGCGCGGCGGCCAAAATCGTGTTGCCGACCTTGGTCTCGAGCTTTTTCATCTCCTTGAGCGTTTCGACTGTAATGCTCACGGACGTGGCCGTCAGGATGGTGCCGATGAAGATATTTTCAATAAAGCCGGTGCTCTCGATGAGTCCGAGCTCATCCGCGCCCCAGGCAAGCGCCGTGCCCATGAGAAACGGCACGACCACGCCGAGAACCGCGACCATGAAGCCCGCCTTGCCGCTGTGCTTGAGCTCGTTGATATCCGTGCCCATACCGGCGGAGAACATCAGCACGATGACACCAAGCTCGCTGAGCTGCGCGGTGAATTCCGTTTCCGAAAGCAGGCCAAGGCCCGCGGGGCTGAGCAAAAGGCCCGCGATCAGCGCACCCACGACCTGCGGCATCTGAAACTTCTGCGCAATGAGGCCCAGAATCTTCGTGCTCAGCAGGATCAGCGCAAGATCCAGCAAAAAGTGATACGACATATTGATCTCCTCCCAAACTCTCTGATCTCTATCCAAATTCTTCCGTTTCATTTCGCGAGGCTCTATTCTAACTTCTTTTTTTCTTTTTTCAACAGTCAGAATCACCAAGGAAACGGAAGAATTCCTGCACAGCTCAGGCAAAATGCAATATATCTTTCATTTTTAACGTGAAATGTTTGCTTTGATTCCGTTTCCATAGCCGTTTTCACAAAAAGCAGCGTCAAACGCGGCGTTAAGAAGCCATGAAATATGAACGGTTCATTGAATTTCTCTATGATTTACAGGGATATCGTCTATATCGTCCACACATCGTGCACATTTTGTCGCTCACGCCCATTTTGCATCTTTTCCTGCATTTTGCGCATTTTCGTCCCACAATGCGCCGTTTCTCCCCTTGCCGCGGCGGCGCGGGCGTGGTAAAATCGGCCTTGTGACATGAACAAAGGAAAGGACGAGCCATGAATCAGAAAGAACTCAATGAACTGCGCCGGCGCTTCCGGCTCGATAAGAATAATTTCAGCCGCGTGTACGGCTGCTATGTGAACTCCAACCGTGAGATCATTGCGTGGGTCGATACCTCGATGGGCCTCATGCGGCAGGAGGAGCAGGAGATGTACCTGGGCCTTCTCAAAAAGTCCCTCTCCGGCACGCTTGGCAAGAACCTCATCGACGTGGTGTTCTCCACGCAGCAGGTCGCCGACAGCGATGAGCACCGCCTCTTGCAGACTCTTCGCCAGACAGAGCTCAAGGACCCCGCCTCGCGCGAAACGCTCTGCCGCCAAATCATCGACTGCATCGACATGGGCGAGACAAACTATCTCATCCTCCTCGCCGCCGACGCCTACGACGTGCCGCACCGCAGCAAGGATGACGAGATTCAGGCCGACGCGTCGAGTGAGGTCTTCAAGTACTTTGTCTGCTCCATCTGCCCCGTCAAGGCCCCGACGCTCGAACTGCGCTACGACCTTGACCAGAGCGAGTTTCACTCAAGCTCCACCGGCTACATCGCGACCTCGCCCGAGCTCGGCTTCCTCTACCCCGCGTTCGACAACCGCACGGCGAACATTTACAATGTGCTGTTCTACTCGAAAAACGCCGCGGAGCTCCATCAGGAGGTCATCGACGCGCTGTTCCACGTCGACCCGCCGATGTCTGCCGAGGAGCAGAAAAACGCCTTTGGCTCGGCGCTTGCCGACGCGCTCGACAAGGATTGCAGCTACGATGTCGTCCAGTCCGTGCACGAGCAGATCAGAGCGCGCATCGAAGATCACAAGGAGAGCAAAGACCCCGAGCCGCTTGAAATGACGGCAGGCGACGTCGGCGGCATCCTCGCCAACAGCGGCGTGAACGACGAGCAGATCGCAGCGTTCCAGCGCGAGTGCGATGAGCAGTACGGCGAGAACGCCGCGCTGAACCCGAACAACATCATCGAGAGCAAGAAGTTTGAGATCACGACCCCCGAGGTCAAAATTTCCATTGCACCGGAGAACAGCTATATGATCGAAGCGCGCGTCATCAATGGCCGCAAATACCTCCTCATCCCCGCCGACGACGGCGTGGAGGTCAACGGCATCGGCGTGAACATCCCGGGTCTTGCAAAAGAGGAATAAAAAAAGGAGAGAAGCCGCGGCTTCTCTCCCTCTCTTTTTGACCATTTACGCCTTGCTCTTGTAGAGGTCAGCGATGATGCCGGCGCACTTGTCGATGCCGAGCTCGCCGCTGTCGAGCGTGATGTGGTAATTCTGCGCGTAGCCCCACTTCATGTTCGTGTAGAAGCGGTGATAGGCCGCGCGGCGCTTGTCCTTGTCGCGCAGGCGCTGCTCGGGCGACTGCTCGCGCTCGCCGTAGACCTCGACGATGCGCTTGGCGCGGAACGCCATATCCGCGTGGATAAAGACCTTGAGGCACTTGGCCTTGTCCTGCAAAATGTAGTCCGCGCAGCGGCCGACGATGACACAGGGGCCCTTTTCGGCAAGCTCGCTGATAACGCGGCACTGAATTTCCCATAGGATGTCCTCGTTCGTCGGGCCGAACGCGCGGTTCGAGAGCGCTGAGGACAGGAAGCCGCCGGGTGTGTACTCGCCCGCCTCCTTGACATAATTTTCTGCAAAGCCGCTCTCCTCGGCGATCTTCTGGATGAGCTCTGAGTCATAGCAGGGGATGCCGAGCTGCTCTGCAACCTTTTTGCCGACCGTGCGGCCGCCGCTGCCGAATTCACGGCTGATGGTGATAATATGATTCATAATACAGTTGCTCCTTCCGTATTGAGTTCCCGATACGTTTTTACAATCATACCCGCCGCGATCACGAAAGTCAACACATCCGACACCGGCATGGAGTACAGCACGCCGTCAAGGCCGAAAAAGCGCGGCAGCAGCAGTGCAAAGCCCACGCCGAACACGACCTCGCGCACCATGGAGAGCATCGTGGATGAGAACGCCTTGCCCACGGCCTGCAAAAAGATGAAGCAGGCCTTGTTCACGCAGGCGAGCACCATCATGCAAAGATACGTGCGGAATGCCTTGATCGCAAAGTCCGTGTAGTAGCTGCTCTCGTTCGCCGCGCCGAAGACGGCGATGAGCTGACGCGGGAAGCCCTCGGCCAGAACGAGCGCGACGGCGCCGACGATCGCCTCGCAGAGCAGGAGCTTTGTAAAGAGCTCACGCACGCGCGTCTTTTTCCCCGCGCCCATGTTGTAACCTACGACGGGAATGCAGCCTGCCGCCATGCCGACGACGATGGAAATGACGATCTGGAAGAACTTCATCACAATGCCGACGACGGCCATCGGGATCTGCGCGTACTGCTCCTGCGAGAATATCTCATCCAGCGCGCCGTACTTGCGCAGCATGTTGTTGATGGCCGCCATCGCCGCGACAAGGCTAATTTGTGACAAAAAGCTCGTGATGCCGAGCGTCAGCATCCGGGTACAGAGGCTTGCGTGCAGGCGGAAGTCTCCCTTCCCCGGCTTGACGGTCTTCATGCGGCAGAGATACCACACCGCAAGCACCGCCGTGACGATCTGGCCCAACACGGTGGCGACCGCCGCGCCCATCATGCCCCACTTACATTCAAAGATGAAGATGGGGTCTAAAATGATGTTGAGCACCGCGCCCGCGAGCGTGGAGATCATGGCGAACCGTGGGTTGCCGTCGGCACGGATGACAGGGTTCATCGCCTGACCGAACATATAAAATGGGATGCCGAGCGAGATATAGAAGAAATACTCCTGCGCGTAATGAAAGGTCTCCTCGTTCACCGTGCCGCCGAACATTGAAATGATGGGATCGGCAAAACCAAGGTACAGCGCCGTCAGGACAAGGCTGCTCGCAATCGACAGCACGACCGCGCTGCCGACGCTCTTTCTTGCCTCTCCCACTTCGCCCTTGCCGAGCGAAATGCTGACGAACGCGCAGCAGCCGTCGCCGATCATCACGGCGATGGCGAGCGCCACGACCGTGAGCGGAAAGACGACGGTGTTTGCCGCGTTGCCGTAGGAACCGAGGTAGCTTGCGTTGGCGATGAAGATCTGGTCGACGATGTTATAGAGCGCCGACGAGCAGCGAGATGATGCACGGGACGGCGTAGCGCCGCATGAGCTTTCCCACGCGCTCCGTCCCCAAAAACTGGTTTGTGTTTTCCATGGTGGTCTTCCCCCTGAACATAAAAAATAAGAGATGCGTTCTGCCGGATCAATCCGGACTTACGCATCTCTGCCGCACGATTTGACTATGAAGTTGTCTTCTCCCTCCTTTTTCCGCAAAAAACGTGCGGCGTTTCTGCAACTGGATTTACGCAGAAACGCCACACGCTGTGAATTGATTTTATCAAATTGTTTCGAGCATTTCAAATGTTTTTTGCGGCACGGGCCGCAAATTTTTATTTAGTCCTGCTCCATGAAGCTGCGGATATAGGCGATCAGCATTTTCGCCGTGCCCTCGAAGCCGAGCACATCGCTCTTGACAGTCATGTCGTAGCCGCGGGCGTCGCCCCACTTCGTCTCGCAGTAGTAGTTGTGGTAGGACTTTCTGGAGCGGTCGACCTCTTTGATCTCCTCGATGGCTTCTTCGGCAGATAACCCCTTCTTCTCCATCACGCGGCCGACTTTGGCCTGCTGGTTGCCGCAGATGAAAATGCTCAGCATATTGGGGTTGCCCTTGAGCACCTGGTCGCCGCAGCGGCCGATGATGAGGAAGCTCTCGCCGTTTGCCGCCTTGTCGCGCAGCATGGCGAACGTCTTTTCCGCCACGTTGACCTCAAGAGAATTCGAATACTTGCCGATGCGGCGCGAGGCAAAGAAGTTGACGGGCTTTTCGTCCATCTTGCGGATCATTTCCTCGCTGTAGCCTTCGGAAACGATCTCCTTTTCGATGGAGTCCTTGTCATAGAGCTTGATACCGAGCTCTTGCGCGATCATGTCGGCAATGTAATGGCCGCCGCTGCCGTGCTCGCGGCCAAGGGTGATGATGATCTGGTTTTTCATGGGATCGCACTCCTTTCCTTTTTCCGTTTACAGATAGCGCAGGAATAAGTAGGCCGTGGAAACCGCCATGACAACGATCGTCGCGGGCACGCAGTACTTGCAGTAGCGGCCCCAGCCAATAGGATAGCCGCCCTTGGCCGAAGCCGAAGTGCCGACGACGTTGGCGCTCGCGCCGATGGGCGTCGCATTGCCGCCGAGGTCCGTGCCGAGCGAAAGCGCCCAGGCAAGCACGTCGATATCCATGCCCTCTGTCACGGCGATGGCGCGGATGACAGGGATCATGGTCGCGGCAAAGGGGATATTGTCGACAAAGGCGCTCGTGATGGCCGAGAGCCACAGAATGACGATCACAATAACCGCGATATTGCCCTCACTGACCGAGGTGATGAAGTTCGCGATCATGTTGAGCACACCTGTCTTTTCAAGGCCCGCCACGGAAACGAACAAGCCGATGAAAAAGAGCAGCGTCTTATAGTCCACGCCCTTAATGATTTCTATAACAGATTTTTTGCCGCTGGTCAAGCCCAAAACGATCAGCGTCAAAATCGCGACAATCACGCCGATGCACGCGACGGAAAGTTCCGTCTGCGCGTGCGTGATGAGCAGCACGACCGCAACGAGGAACACCGCCGCGCTCGAAAGGAACGCCGCCTTATTCTTGATGGCCGTTGCGGGCGCGGGACAGGTCACGGGGCCGCCGTTGGCCTTTTCCGTGCGCAGCAGGTCCTTGCGGAAGCAGAGCGTGAAGTAAATGAGCATGAACACAAAGCAGATCGCCACGACCGCGCCGGTATTTTCGATGAAGTCGAAGAATGTGTAGCCGAGCGAGGTGCCGATGATGATGTTCGGCGGGTCGCCGCACATCGTGGCCGCGCCGCCGAGGTTCGCGCAGAAAATTTCAGACAGGATCATCGGCACGGGGTCGAATTTCATCGTCTGCGCCAGTTCGAGCGTGACGGTGGCGAGAAACAGCACGACCGTGATGCTGTCGATGAACATCGACAAAAACGCCGAGAGCGACATAAAGCAGATGAGCAGCGGCACCGTGCGGTAGTGTACGAGCTTGGCAAGCGTCAGGCACAGCCAGCGGAAAAAGCCCGCCTTGCCGAGGCCCTCGACCATGATCATCATGCCGGCGATAAACAGGATCGTCGACCAGTTGATGCCAGCGGTGCTCTCCTCACTTGCGCCGTACCAGAATGTGCTCTGGAAAAACGTGCCGAGGTTGAGCGTCTCCCAAATGGCGCTCATCGAGCGCATGCAGACGCCGAACACCAGCACGAGCACGAGCGCGCCGCTCCCGAGCGTAATGTAATGCCGTTCAAACTTATCGAGGATAATAAGCAGGAACATAGTGACAAAAATGCAGATGGCAATGATCTGAGCAAACATGTTATTCCTCCCTGTGCTGTGGAATTTCCAACGCGAGTCATTATATCGACCCTTTGCGCGGAAACGAAATGCTTTCTTGACATGCAGGATATGTCATTTTTCTATGCCGTCCGAATTTTCCTGATTTCATGCGGCTTTTCGACGGTGTTTACTTTTCGTCAAGGTTCTGTTCTTTTTTTCCCGAATACGCTTGCGCCGCCGCTTCGCTTCTGTTACAATCAGTCTTGCCGTCCGCAAAGTGCGGACGAATGCTTTTCTCTTCCGTCAAATTTTACGCAGTCAGGTTCCTCGCCGCCGCGCAGAACCCCAATCATTTCTTTTTCAGAGGAGCTTGCCTATGAACATCAGCTACGACAGCTATCGCGTCTTTTATTACGCCGCCAAATACCGCAGCTTTTCGCAGGCCGCCGCGGCGCTCTACAGCAACCAGCCCAACGTGACACGCATGATCCGAAAGCTCGAATCCGAGCTCGGCTGCGCGCTGTTTTTCCGCTCGCCGCAGGGCGTGCGCCTCACGCCCGAGGGGGAGAAGCTCTACACGCACATCGCCGTCGCGTTTGAGAGCATCGAGGCAGGCGAAGAGGAGGTCCTCTCCGACCAGAGCTTGCAAAGCGGTATCGTCCACATCGCAGCGAGCAGCCTTGCCCTGCGCGCGCGGCTTTTGCAGGTGCTCGCGCGCTACCGGCGCGCATACCCGCACGTGCGCATCTGCCTGACGAACCACTCTGCCTCCCACGGCCTCGCCGCCGTGCAGAACGGCCTTGCCGACTTCGCCATTCTGGCAGAGGGCGCGTCCGTGCCGGATTCGCTCACGGCGCAGAAGATCGACGAAATTCAGGAGATCCCCATCTGCGGCCCGGCGTTTTTGGAGCTCACCGAGGAGCCCGTTTCGCTCAAAAGGCTTGCCGACTACCCGATCATCAGCTTGACGGAGGGGACATCGTCGCACGACTTTTATGCCGAGCTCTTCCTGCGCCACGGTCTTTCGTTCAGCCCCGATGTGGAGGTCGAGACCACGGCACAGGTGCCGCCCGTGGTGCAGAGCGACCTTGGCGTCGGCTTCGTGCCGCGCGAGATGCTTTACGGCACGCCGGAGGCAAGCGGTATCTACCCCATCATGCTCGAAGAGCCCATTCC
>ENA-OZHH01001487-OZHH01001487.1-human-gut-metagenome-genome-assembly--contig:-NODE-1487-length-10695-cov-14.159305_pt1 | contig 10695 bp, 8 predicted proteins | sample MGYA00244045_ERZ653684 | MGnify/ENA primary metagenome ERZ653684 (study PRJEB26926, sample SAMN06165264) | human gut metagenome | biome: ENVO:00009003; feature: ENVO:2100002; material: ENVO:00002003... | reverse complement strand
TCTACACTCGACTAGTCGTCGGCAGCGTCAGATGTGTATAAGAGACAGCTACTATATAATCAATTACATTTAATAGTAGAAGTTTTATACATCCCAATATTCTATTTTAAATACGTCTTCAAATTTTCTCTTATTTGTTCTTCGTACTGATTCAATAATTCATATCTCTTCCGATATTGACTACGTTTTTGTGATTTAATTTCTTCAATCGGTTTTCTGTATTCTTCCAATGGTATTTTGAAGAATCGTGGATCTTGTGTAACTGTACCGCCAATGTCTTCCCACAATGGATCGAGTTCAGCTACTTTTGCCTTATGGCCGCGTACCATGTGTGTGTTGGCGTAGAAACCTTCGTCAGATACGGCGTACATGGATTGAACTTTACAGTATTTAGCAAGTTCCCGAATCAAAAATACAATAAAGTTTTTTGGACGATAGCCAAACATTTTCTTTGTAATATGTTTTGCATTATCTAAACCATCTTTATACCCTTGGATGGTACCAATCCACAATGCTGGTTCCCCTTCTAGACCTTTACCGAGGCGGATATTCGCATGGTATACGCCTTGGTCCCCTAGTTGTAATAGAATAGTAAATAAGCCTTCCTTGCGTTGACCAGTCATAAAGTTAAGGTGTGCCGTCATGTTTAAATCAGCATCTTCCCAAAGTAGAATACCTTGTTTTAATCCTTCTGGTTTTAGTTCATCTGGATTATATAGCATTTCAATGGTTTCTGGTGTAAATACATCTTCTAAAGCTGTAAAGTGATTCTTTACCGCATCAATGCGTTCACGCAAGGTAGATTCTTTAAACAAGAATATGCGGCTCATCAACTCATAGAGACCTTCTTGTTTATCTAAAATATGTTGATCTGGTGCATAGCTTTCAAAAAAAGCCTTGTATTCCATCATCTCTTGTTTGTGGCCCACAGTTCGCAAGAAATGCAAGATTACGCGTCGTGTTTCACGCCACGATTTTTTCCCATAAATAGCTCGACCATTAGCCCATTGGTCCTTTATATATTGAAACATACACTCTCCTAAAAATAGAACAAACTAAAATCTTTTATATTAAATTATTTAAATCTATATTATTTATATGACTTAGTAATATGTTTTTTCAAAGTATCTATCATTTTTATTTGATCAACGGTATTCAAACTTATATGATACAATTTACTTTTAGTTTTTCCAGTACTCATAATCAATTTGTTTTCTTCTAGCACCTCTAGTGCTTTATAAACTTTATATCTCGTAAATTGCGCCTTATTTACTATAGCTGTTACGGATAAAAATGATTCAGATTCTTTTAATATATTGTAAACTTCTTTAGCTTCATCAGATAAATTAGGCACGGTTGTAATAGTATCCACGCCCCATATAGTAAGTTCAGTTTTAAATACATCAGTATCTAGTTCTGGTTGCCTATAATCATATTGATTAGGAATTTGAAATATAATAGGTCCTCCTGAACCAATACGTTCAGATAGACCAATACGTCTAAATAAATTAACTAATAAATCATTTCTTGGATTTGATGTTCCTCCTGTAATAAACTCTTCTAGCTCCACACGTAAACATCCAGGATTTTTAAATTTATAGAAAAAGTCACTAACTTCTATCACTATATCAGACAAACTACTATGATAATCTGCATGAACTAAACTATTAATAAAGGCTTCTCTAATAGCCGTAATAAAATTATCATAAGTTAATCTCTCTATACCATCAATCAACTTAAATGGAGCATTAATAGCTGAGATTAATTTATCCATAACAACTAAGTAAAATTCAAATACATTTAAATCTATATATTGACTATCGCCAAAAGCAACCCTATCCTTCCATCGATCTTGAATATTATAAATACCACGTTTATCAATATAATCTAAGTGAAATTTAGGAAAACGACTTCTTATAGCTTCTTCTTTTCCAAAAAATAAAAGAGCAGCTTCAGTTAACTTATACTTTCTTTCATCATTTCTATCAATACATCTAACACCTATAGAAGTTAGTAATTCTTCATCAGACATATTTGTGTATCTATCATTTTTATTAGAAATAAATTGTCTATATTTTTGTATCGTCTCAGATGACAAATCTTCCAGTGTATAATTATCTAAAAGCACCGAATCTTGGTTACTATTTTTATCTCTAAAAAAGGTACTAATTTGCTCATCAGTAGCAATTCGATCACCTTCATATAATCTGATATATGTTTTATTAGGATTATTATTCAAAAATATAGGTTTATCACTAATATGAGCTTCTGGAACTTTAATATAAATAATAGGTTTACCATTATCTAATATTTTTTGCTCTATATGTCTATTATCTAATATATTCTTACTAATCTTCTCTCTATTATTAATAGTATTCCAAAAATCTTGAATTATTTTAGGAGCATTATTAACTCCAACTTCTTCATAATTTCCGTTATCTTCAGAAACACCAAGAATTATTAAACCACCTTTAGTATTAGCAAACGCCGAATATGTTGGCCATATATCACTTGGTAATTTATCAAATGATTCCTTATATTCAATATTTTCATTTTCATGTATTAAATCAAAATCTTCAAAATCTACCAACTTATAATCCACCTCAATTCGCCGTATAAATTTAAGTATTTCAAAAGATCGTCAAAAGATTGTCAAAAGATTATTTTTACTATAAGCCCTTATTTTATCTATATTTTTTAGTTTATCTAATCTATCAATATAATAATTTCAAAAGATTATCAAAAGATTATTTTAAGAATTTTCGTATAGTTATACATTAATAATCGAATCGATCATCCGTTTATGTCCAAAGTCTTCATTGGCTTGTACCAAACCTGCCTCATATATCTCTGGATGTTCAATCATTTTGTTTACGAATTGTTCTAATCCAGCGCGAATCGTATCCACCGAGGATATATCTAAGCTTTCACCAACATGGTAATCGTGCAGCACCTCAGGATTGATTTCAGGCGATACCAAGGCCGGTTTATAGAACCCGATAGCCGTGTAGAGCATGGCGCTCCAGTGATAGCGATAGCGTTCGGCACCGTATGGCATCAAGATGGCGTCTACATCGAGTAGAGCCTTGTCCCAATCGGGTCCTATGAGGTTCGCATGTAGGAATGAAAGCCCTGGCACGTCCTTGTATTCGTTAGCGATGGCATCAAATAGTTCGCCGTCCTCAGGTTTAGCTGTCGCCCCTTGTACCAACAGTTCCACTGGACCTGTAAAGCTAGCCGTTTTGAAAGCATCCAACAAGGGAATAATATTCTTTTCCTTGCGGAATTGTCCGAAAAATCCAAGACGCAGCGGCGTATGTGTAGAGAAGGTTGGCGTTTCACCTGTGGATGGCGTAAACACAGGAGGCAAGATAGGACGTACGCGCGGTAGATCACTGTGTAGCATATCATCGCGCAAGGTAATAACATCTAGATAAATATTCGGATATCGATTGGCACGCTCCGCCTGTTTTAAGAACCGTACATTTTCACCCTTGCCAATGCCATGGAAAATAAAGTGAACAGGTACCTTTGCATGTTTGAGAGGCGTATCCAATAGCGCCTTTATATAACGATACGTAGAGGTTGGAATAATCAGCGCATCACAATTATGTTCCTCCAATTTCTTAGCAGCCGAAGTAAACCATGCACGACGACGTCGTTCACGTAATAGAGACAAGAACGGCTTTTTCCATTTCGATGCACCTGCATAGGTCACTACCTCTCCGCCCTCAAGATAGATAACCTCAACGCCATAATCAACCTTAAAAGTAAAGTTCTCCGGCACCATCAATACCGGTTCATGACCTTGGCGTTTTAATTCATTGATGATCATGCGGTCAAATTCCACCTCATGACCGGCAGGCATAATGATGCTTTCCAAAATGGCTACGCGCATTGTGGTCCTTCCTTTCTCATACTCACACTCGTCTGTATTCAGAAATTATAGTTTCCCATTAGATTTCAATAAATAGTATAGTTTTACATACTTAATCATGGTGTAGAAATAGTGATTCACAGATAGGATAAATCCCATTTTCCCATCTAAAAAGCCTCTATCTAAAATATACACCTTAAAAAAAGCCCAGCTTGGACGGATAAGAATATCCTTTACAAAGGAGCAAGATTTTCCATTTTCCTTATATTTCTTAGCCGCTAATGTCGTATAATTGTTGAATTTATTGAAGTACTGGTGCCAATTATCATAGGTATAATGGTACATTTTGCCATGTAGTTTAGCCTCAGGATAGGTGCTAGATATGGTTTCATGTACAAAGCCTTCTATATTCGTGCCTTCTTTTGGCATAAATCGCAACACGTAATCGGGACGCAACACGCCATGAGTAGCCTTGTTGTGATGGAACACATTGGACCGTTCAATCCAATATGCTTTTTTCTCATCCTTAGCCAGTACATCTTGTACTTCTCGTTGCAATTCTGGCGAAATGCGTTCGTCCGCATCGAGGAAGAAAATCCATTCGGACCGCGCCTCTTCGACGGCAAAGCGTCGTTGTTGGGACCAATCGCCGTTCATAGCGTGATGTACGACGCGAGCCCCCATAGATTCGGCAATCTCTACCGTTTTATCCGTGCTGCCGTCATCGATAAGAAGCACCTCGTCAGCGAATTGTGCAGATGCGATACAGTCTTTCATATGTTGTTCTTCATTTTTAGCCAAAATAATGACCGTTAGTGTTGCCATGTATGTCTCCCCTATTGTACATTAGCATAAAATTTCATCATCCACGCCGATAAGGAGCGCCAATATTCTGCGTCCCGTGCGTGATTATCGATTGGGCGGATGTATTCGGATGGTTCCGCCGTGTATGCTTGGTATTGCCCGTAGTCACCGTGCACGTCCCCTACCATGTCGCTTGTGATCCATTGGTATGGCGTTACATGCACATCCGGTTGTTCATCGAATGCGGATGGCACCGCTGCATAATATTCGAACCCTTTTGGCGCGATGGCCTCTATGATGGTTGGCATGATGCTTAGATGCGTGCCGATAGATGCAGGTAGTGATGTTTGTGAAAGCTCTGGATGTTGCATGTAAAATACGGTATTTCGAATTTCACGCATCGTATAATCGCGGTGTAAGAAGGATGTATTATTAAATTCACCAAATAGATTGGAATGGTCACCTGTTATGATGAACAAGCTATCCGGGAACTTCGCTTTCATAGCATCTACGAAATCAAAGATGGCCTTATCACAATATTTATAGGTTGCTAAGCCCTTATTGCTATCCTTACGATTTAAAATGTCATCGCCAACGCCAGGCAAATCGCGGCGTGCATCGAAATCAAGGTACTTATCTTCTAATTTATAGGGACCATGATTAGTCGTTGTATATACAAAATGGAATGTCGGTTCGTCCATAGCTACAATGCGTTTTGCCGCCTCTTCGAGAAATACGTGATCGTATACGCCAAGCCATGTTTGCGGTGCTTGAGGACCACAGAATTCGGTAGCATTTTCAATGCGGTCAAAGCCTTGAGCCTTGCCGTATTTCGTAAAGTTACCACTCGATGAGTTACCACCGTACCAGTAAATGGTTTGGTATCCTAATCGTTTTATCTGTGCTGCCAGAGCAGTTGGCAATGTATTGTTCCAAAAAATTTCCTTTTCATTCAATTCCATGCCGCTATCATAGATACCGCTTATGAGGCTTGAAATAGAAGGACGTGACACATTACCGGCTGGCAAGAAATTAGGTACACATGCCGTATGCACATCGGCCGCAAAATCACGCAATCCTGGACAGATATTAAAATTCATATACAACGGATCCATGGACCACTGAGGGATGCTTTCACCAACAATCAAGAAGATATGCTTAGGTTTAGCAATGCGAGCACCCTTTGCCACACGTTTAAAGGCATGCAATGGATTATCCAAGATTTGCCAATCGCTGCGTGGCATAAGATGATTCACATCCTCTACGAGTTCCTCATCCGATTTCATTTGCGCCGCCGTCAACGGCGTTTTGCGAACCAATTTGAGAGCCTCTAAATCGTCAATGGTGGCCTTTGCAAAGAAGATATCCTCCTTAACGATTGTTGGCACCACGTCCCATTCCGGTTTATTACGGTGATTCAAGGTCCCACCATAATGAAGCCAATAGTAAATCACCACATAGATTACCAAAAATCCAAAGGCACTAGCGCTAGCTGCGATATTGCTTTCAAAATGAGGATACGGAATGGATGGAATCGCAGACAATAATGTGCTAGCCCCATAGCTAATGGCCGCTACAGGAATGAATCCGGCGAGCACCCACCAGCCCTTGTCTTGATTAAAGAAAATATCAATGAGGTTTTTCTTATCCGCATGCTTACCATAGTGCAACATATAGTTATAGGTATCGTTAAAATGCTTGTAGAATTGCATCTTACCTGCAAAAGCAGCATAGATAACGCAACTCAACACCGTATTTAAAACGATGGCTGCCATCATGTAGTAATCTGGAAAAGCCAATAACGGCAAGGTTCCAAGCACAAGCAAAATCAATAGCTGATAGGCGTTGATATCCATGCCCCACCAAAATCCAAAGGTAAAGCAAGTACGAATGATATGTCCCTTGCCCTTTAGCGTTTCATATGGATGGTACACGCCGATAAAGATGGCCCTAAAGATAGCACAGAGTATAGGCATCCAGAGGAATAGTTTAATATTTTGTTGGAGGGATAAGAAAAATTGTTCACCCATGATAGTTCCTTTTGTAAGTTTTGTAAGTAAACAAACCCTATATATTCCCTGACAATATCGAGTTCATCTTGTTAATGATATAAATTAAAATATTCCCCTATTGGATACTATCCCCATGTTTTAACCGCCAAGCCGTTAATTCTCGCATGGTTTTCATAGAGTTAGCATATGCTTGCGGCATTTTCTCATCTTCTACATATATGCCAGTCTTATCCATCCACAAACGGTGATTAAATACGAACGGCCCTTGATTAAATAGACTCGGTACCATAGTCTCATAAGTTTGCCCTGTACGTCCTACAAGTTCAGCTAATGTTGGAATGATTTGAATACTCATGCCAAATGCATCTTGTGAAAGCCATTCTTTTTTGATGCCTTGACCGTAGAAAATAATCGGAATCGTGGATGCTACCTTAGGACCTTCCTCATGAGCAAAGGTAAAGCGTTCGCTATGGTCACCGGTGATAACAAATAATGAAGTTGGATCAGATTGTTCCTCTTTACTAATAAATTCACCCATCACATGGTCTGCATACCATATGTGGCCCATTTCATTGATTTGTTTATCCGTATTGGCAATGGAATCTGGCAAGTTCTTACGAACCTTATCCGCATCATAGCCTTCCTTCGCCACATTCACACTATATGGAGGATGATTCGACGTAGTCATGATGACATTGATGATCTTTTCGCCACGATGTTTGTCCATGTATGCATTGATAGCCTTGAACATATCTCCATCGGCTACGCCCCAAGCATTTGTTTCGTTGCTCGGCATTTCAGATGCATCGTGGAATTCATCAAAACCTTGTTCTAATGCAAAGTTCTTAACATTTTGCCAAGTACTAAAACCGCCATACCAAAATACGGTCTTATAACCTAGTTTTTTCATAACCGGTCCAATACCAAGGCCATACGGTTCTTGTAACATGCCTACGCTATAATTTGGATACATCCCCGTATCCGGCATGCCCGTTAACAATCCAATAATAGCTGGCATCGTACCTGTTCCTTGAGCTAAGGCCATTTGCGTACCCATCGCCTGTGGACTAGCCGCGTACTTACGACCTTGCTCTACAAGATAAGCACCAGGTTCGTTGAACTCAGCAAGGAATGGCCATAAACCATAGGATTCACCGAGAATGATATTAATAGATTGCGGTTGTTGTTGTAATCGCTCTGTTGTTATCGTTTTTGTGAAAGCTTCATCAAATCGTGTACTATTAGGATTACCGCCAATGGATTGTATTTTTTCATGTAACTCAGCAGGTGTTAAATGAATATCCTCTAATTCTGAAGTCCGTTTAGCAATGGATTTCACACGGTATAATGCTTGTGCATCATCCAAAATCGTTTCATTTAACAGATTAGAATTAAGACGCGCTGCGCTTTCCCAGCTAATGGAATTCGTGTAACCAAAGGTTCCACCAAAGCGGAAAAATACGAATAGTACACCAAATCCAACAAAACTGAGGATTCCCGTAATCCATTTACTACGCTTAGTGCTAGGTGTCCATTCATATGTGTTGGTATTTAGTACTTTCACTAAAAGCCAACTGAAAACAATACTAAGCGCAATGCCACCAATTAAATATGGTATACCATGATATTCATTGATAGCTGTATTGATAATGGCATGAATATCGTCATGTTTGCCATTGATAAGCATCGCATTATACGAAGAATTGAATATGGTATAAAACGGGATACGCCCCATAAAGAGCAATGTAAAGAAGATGGTAACAAATCCATACCAAACCTTGCGCACGCCTTGGGCCTTCCATTTCGGCCACACTATAGATGGCAATGTAGCAAATAGCAAACTTACAAGGACAATCGATCCAACGGTCTTCAAACTCAACCGAAAACCAAGCCATAAAGACATTAAAATACTGTCCATTGTAGTCGTATCTAATTGAGATTGAAATATAATTAAAAATACGATTCTAAAAAGCGTAAACAAGATAGAAAAGAACAAAAATGCTTTTAATTCCTGTTGAATGCCTTTTATCCAGTTCAACCAACGATTCATACCATTCCCCAACTTTATATACTATACTTCCTACACCGCGGCCCTTTGCACCGCTTGCATTTTCCACAGCCCTTATCCGTAGTTTTCTGGCCGTTGTCATCTATGAAATCTACGGTTAGTCCTTTTTTGTGGACTTTTTGGATTCCTTCTTCAAGGCTTTTTCTAATTTCTTAGCCTTTTTATCCTTCTTAGCATCCTTGTCTTTTTTAGCTTTTTTAGAATCCTTATCCTTCTTGCTCTTTTTGGATTCTTTGTCCTTCTTGGACTTCTTAGATTCCTTTACAAGTTCGAATTCTTTCTTAGACTGCTTGTCTTTTTTGTCCTTCTTTTTATCTTTATCTTTATCTTTCTTTTTCTTATCTTTTTTATTCTTTTTACCAGAAAGCTTCGCCCATTCTTCTTCTACGCGTTTCAGTTGTTTTTTGATAAGCTTGTCGATTTCCTTTTGTTGTTTAGTTTTATCCTTATCGCCCGTGGATTGTTTGGAATACAACAAGGAATTTACCATATCATAAGGATCTAAAGATGTATGAATATCTCGGTCTAGGATACTTTCATCATCAATATCTTCGATGTCATGATCTACATCGTGTAACTTAACTTGCTCCATCGCATAATCTAAGTTGTCTTGATTAGACGCACCATAACCCATCGGTTTATCAAAGGAAAGAACATCGCCAAATAAATCGCGTTCCAAGCTTTCATAAGAATTAAGCATGCTCATGCGATCCTGAACGGTCTCAATTTGATTCCACAATTCCATCAAATTCGCCGTATACTGCATGCGTTCCTTAACCTCTAAATAGGCTTGGTGAATAACAAACAGTTCTTTTTCATTAAGACCTTCTTCTGCGCCGATTTCTTCAATCATTTGCTGAATCTCTTGATCACGATTATAACGCTCTACTAAGGCACTGCGAATTTCTTCAATAAGACTTGCTGACACGCGTTCCATACGTTCCTCCTTTATGGTATATACTCAGCCCTAATCACTACGATTAATCATTACGAATCAATACATACCATGGTGAATAGAAAAAATAAATTTTTATACTCTCTAATCTATTATTATATCAGAAAATATGCGGATTTTCTGCGCATTTTAGTGAAAGTACGTAAAATTTGACTATCCTTTTATATCATGCTATTCTATGAGTAACAAAGGAAATTAGTATGAGGCAATGTTTTCATACGAAAAAATAGCAGGGTGGCAGCCCTGCTATTTTTTTAGATGAATCAATTTACTAAAACACATTCACCCTATATACCAATATTCGTTCTTTTTCATCACGTTCTTGAAATAAATCACCGCATTGTATTGATTCTTCTGCTTCAAGGCGCACGTGGTTATTTAGGAAGTTTTCTACTTCTTCGTTAACATAATAGAAGAATAGTAGAATTTCTCTTGGATGATGATATAAAGAATCAAAGATATTACCTAGTACGCGTTTAATGGTATGAAGTGCAAAGGGGTTAAAGAAAAAGCATCGATCTGCATTGTCTGGCAATGTATAGGTAGCTGCATCGCCTAGGACAAAAGATACGCGGTTCTTGGCAGCTGGGCTTTCACCATTTACGATGGCCCGTTCATACAAACGTTCATCGTATTCGATACCAATGGAATGGCACCGCGTCTGATTAGCCATAAATATGCTAACGCGCCCCTTGCCACTGCCGTAATCAATGAGGGTATTTTGTTTCGTAATATAACCGCTATTGGCAAGGCGCTCAAGAACGCAATAGTCCGTTGGCTCATACGGATGATGCTCTGCATCCGAACGGCTATCATCACGGCCTGCTGTCTTTATTTGTAATATACTTTCCCATTTTTGGTCGGCTACCATTAATACACTCCTAACTATCGTATTTTAGTTACTTTATATATTCTTGTATATACCTACTTGATTATATCTCTGTCTCTTATACACATCTCCGAGCCCACGAGACTACGC
>ENA-OZHH01001483-OZHH01001483.1-human-gut-metagenome-genome-assembly--contig:-NODE-1483-length-10714-cov-4.142133_pt1 | contig 10714 bp, 10 predicted proteins | sample MGYA00244045_ERZ653684 | MGnify/ENA primary metagenome ERZ653684 (study PRJEB26926, sample SAMN06165264) | human gut metagenome | biome: ENVO:00009003; feature: ENVO:2100002; material: ENVO:00002003... | reverse complement strand
CTAGTCGTCGGCAGCGTCAGATGTGTATAAGAGACAGGGGCGGGAAGCCGGAGCGGCTGTCGCACCGGGCGGGTCCGGAAAAAGAAAAACGTCCGGCCTTGTAGCCGGACGTTTCGGTGCAGTTCGCTGTCATTGAGCGTCTCCTGGCGGAGAGAGAGGGATTCGAACCCCCGGTACAGTTGCCCGTACACCGCATTTCGAGTGCGGCCCGATCGACCACTCCGGCACCTCTCCTTTTCGGTCGCGGGAGGAGGACTTGCCCCGTTCTCCCGACCCAAAACCGTTGTTTTGGGACTGCAAATATAGACATATTTTTTATTTTCGCACATTTTCGTGCGGAAAAAATCACATTTGGTTGAAAAAACGCCTCCGGAGGCCCTGTTTCTGCCGCTTTTCCGGAATTATTCGTACCTTTGACTTCGTCGAAGATACGCCCGCCCGGCAAAATGCAGGCAAGTTTGCTTTTGCTTTCGCCGGTTCGTATCTTTGCAAACGGACGGACCCGCTTCGCGCATGCAGTATTTTCCGTGCGCGGCCGTTTATAAAGATGAACGATACTAAAACCGGTACGGTTTTCGTTTGGTATCTGAAGAACTAACGCAAACATTACGTGCGCTATGAAAAAGTTGAAAATTTTATTCGGAACCGTCATCCTGTCCGCAGGCCTCGCAAGCTGCTCGTCGGCTTACTACGCCTCGGCGGGGTATGCTTCCGACGATCTCTACGCCGTGCATGACCGCGCGGAGATCTCCCGCAGGAAGCAGGCCGAGGCCGAGGCGCAGCGCGCTGCCGCCGAAGCCCGCAGGGCCGAATGGGAGGCGCGGATCGCCGAAGCGAAGGCCGCTGCCGCGGAGAATAGCTATTACGAATACCGCTCTGCGGACGCAAATCCTTACGAGAGCGTGTTGGCCGACGACTATGAAAGCGCTTACGCGCGCCGCCTGCGCGGATTCGAGTCGCCGACCTACAAGATGCCATCGAGCTACATCAATGCCCGCTACGGTTCGGCCTTCAACTACGTGTCGGCCTACGACCCGGCGTTTTACAACATCGTGGTCATGGGCGACCAGGTGTGGGTGGAACCCAAGTACATCACCTCGATGTTTGGATCGTGGGGCACGGTGATCTACTCCGATCCGTGGTACTACGGGTGGAACAGGCCCTGGGGTCCGAGCTTCTCGTTCGGCAGCTGGGGCTGGAGCTTCGGGTGGAACTCGTGGCACAATCCCTGGTACGGACCCGGTTGGGGACCGTGGTACAGTTCGTGGTACGACCCCTGGTACGGACCGGGCTGGGGCTGGGGTCCCGGATGGCACGGGCATCATCATGGTCCCGGATGGGGGCCGGGCTGGCACGGACGGCCTTATCATTCGAACATCGTGCGCCGGCCCAATCCCTACACGTCGCCTTCGGGAACCCGCTACGGCGTGGGATCGCGTTCCGGCTCGAAATCGACCGGGTCGATGCGCGGCGGCAGCAGCGGCGGCCGGAACACCTTCGGCGTGCGCGACAACAGCGGCGGGCGGAACTCGTTCGGCGGACGCTATAATTCGGGCAGCTCGTCGCGCGGCGGCAGCCGATACAACGATAACGGCTACCGCAACTCCGGCGGCAACACCTACGACCGGGGCAACAGCTATAACAGCGGCAGTTCGTCGTCCTACAACCGCGGCAGTTCGCCTTCGTCGGGCGGCAGTTACGGCGGAGGTTCGCGCGGCGGGTCGGGTACGACCTCTTCGGGAGGCAGCTACCGGAACTCCGGCGGACGTTAACGGTTGACTTTCTTAATGTGCAAACGACTATGAAACGACTGATAATCACGCTTGCGGCCGCCGCGACGGCGGCCGGGGCTTCGGCTCAGCAATGGGGCGGACTTCTGATGGACAAGGACCTGCTGATGCCGACCGATATGATCGAACTCTCGCAGACGCAGTTCAACTTCGGCACGGCGCGCGCCATGGCCATGGCGGGGGCTTTCACCTCGCTGGGCGCCGACCTCTCGTCGATGTCGATCAACCCGGCGGGTCTGGGCATGTACCGCCACGGCGACATTTCGATCACGCCGATGATGTCCTTCGCGCGCAGCAAGGGCAACGCCCCGGAGTACGGGCGCAATTCGCGCGACCGCTTTTCGATGGCCAACATCGGTGTCGTGATCAACGCTTATGAGGGTTCGCGCTCGCTCATCAGCCTCAATGTCGGCTTCGGCTACAACCGCATCGCCGATTTCAACTACGACTATGGGTTCGTGCGGCAGAACCAGGGCGCGACCATCGGCGACGCCTATGCCCGTCAGCTGAAGTGGGACGGCGTCTCGAAAAACAAATTTTATACGAACGGCGGTTCGGGCGACTGGGTTTGGCCGAACGATCCCCAGTATTGGAATGCGATGCTGGCTTACCGCGGGTTTCTGATCGACCAGACCGATCCCGACGATCCCGGGACGTGGAAACCGACATGGGTCGGGAACAATGCGGGCGTCGACCACTACACGATGCTGCGGAGCAAAGGCTCGATCGGCGAGTATGTGCTGTCGGTGGGCGCCAATATCAACAATAAAATCTACATCGGTGCGTCGCTGGGCATCCAGAGCGTCTACCAGCGCAAGTACATCGACTATGTCGAGGAGTATTTCTACGATACGCCGAGCCAGAACACGCCCGATTTCGGAAATTCCGGGCTGGACTATCAGCTGCTGCGCTGGAAACTCAACCAGAGCGTGATCGTGGACGGCACGGGCGTCAACTTCAAGGCGGGCATCGTCTATCGTCCGACGGCGAACTTGCGTCTCGGCGCGGCGATCCACACTCCGACCTACTATTCGCTCGACCGGAAATTCCAGAGCGCGGCGGCCGGACTGGCCTATGCCAACAACGATACCGATCCGAACGTGACGCCCGACAAGAATGGATACATTTCCACGGCGAACGATCCCAACATGACCTCGCCGCTGCTGGTCGACGACGGCCCCAACGGCTGGTCGTTCGTCTCGCCGACGCGGCTGATGTTCGGCGCGTCGTACACGTTCGGCGAGCGGGGCGTGATTTCGGTCGACTACGAGCGCGACTGGTACAACGGAATCCGCATCAAGGACAACCCCTCGGGGCTGGATTCGCAGTCGTGGTACAACGATTCGTTCCGCCAGAATTTCAAGGCTTCGAACATCGTGCGTGTGGGCGCCGAGTTCAAACCCCTGCCGGTGCTGTCGCTGCGTGCGGGCTTCGGTTACAGCGGTTCGATGGTCCGGGACGATGAGTTTCCGCCGGCATCGCCCGTCATCAAGCAGACGACCTATTACGGCGCAGGCGTGGGATTCGTCCTGTCCCGGGGCGTGCTGCTCGACCTGGCCTATCAGTACGTGTCGTCGAAACTGTCGGACTACTACCTGTTCTATGCCGAGGACAAGGTCGGGTACACCGAGAGCGCCCTCTATTCGACCGACATCAACCGTCACAACGTGGCGCTGACGCTCGGATTCCGCTTCTGATCTGTCGGCGATTTTCAGAAAAGCTCTCTGCAAAGGGAGCTTTTTTCAGATGGTATCCATAATTCTTGATTTTAATTCTTAATTTTTAATTAAAATCTTTAATTTTGCCGGATAAAACGCAAAATTAAAGATTTAGAGATATGGCAAAGGAACTGAAAGATCTCACGAAGTCCGACGAGAACTACTCGCAGTGGTATAACGACCTGGTCGTGAAGGCGGGACTTGCGGAGAACTCCGCCGTCCGCGGATGTATGGTCATCAAACCCTACGGCTACGCCATCTGGGAGAAGATGCAGGCTGCGCTGGACAAGATGTTCAAGGATACGGGACACCAGAACGCCTATTTCCCGCTCTTCATCCCCAAATCCTTCTTCTCGAAGGAGGCCCACCATGTCGAGGGATTTGCCAAGGAGTGCGCCGTGGTGACGCACTACCGTCTGAAGAACGATCCCGAGGGCAAGGGCGTCGTGGTCGATCCCGACGCCAAGCTCGAAGAGGAGCTGATCGTGCGCCCGACGTCGGAGACGATCATCTGGAACACCTATAAGAACTGGATTCAGTCCTACCGCGACCTGCCGATCCTCTGCAACCAGTGGGCCAACGTCGTGCGCTGGGAGATGCGCACGCGCCTGTTCCTGCGTACGGCCGAGTTCCTGTGGCAGGAGGGCCACACGGCGCACGCCACGCGCGAAGAGGCTGTCGAGGAGGCCGAAAAGATGATCCGCGTTTACCAGAAATTCGCCGAGGAGTGGATGTCGCTGCCCGTGGTCGTGGGCCACAAGTCGCCCAACGAGCGTTTCGCGGGTGCCGAGGACACGCTCACCATCGAGGCGCTGATGCAGGACGGCAAAGCGCTGCAAAGCGGTACGTCGCACTTCCTGGGCCAGAACTTCGCCAAGGCGTTCGACGTGCAGTACGTCAACAAGGAGGGCAAGCTCGAATACGTGTGGGCGACCTCGTGGGGCGTCTCGACCCGTCTGATGGGTGCGCTGATCATGGCCCATTCGGACAACAACGGTCTGGTCCTGCCTCCAAAACTCGCCCCGATCCAGGTGGTGATGGTGCCGATCTACAAGACCCCCGAGCAGCTCGCCGAGATCTGCGCCCGCTTCGGGGCGATTGCCGCAGAGCTGCGCGACAAAGGCATCAGCGTGAAGATCGACGACCGGGACAACGTGCGTCCGGGATTCAAGTTCGCCGAGTACGAACTCAAGGGCGTGCCCGTGCGGCTGGCCATGGGCGGACGCGATCTGGAGAACGGCACGATCGAGCTGGTGCGCCGCGACACGCTTGAGAAGCAGACCATTTCGCAGGAGGGGCTTGTGGAACGTATCGAGGGGCTGATGGCCGAGATTCAGGAAAACATCTATAAAAAGGCGCTCGCCTACCGCGAGTCGATGATTACGAAGGTCGACACGTGGGAGGAGTTCAAGCGGGTGCTCGACGAGAAGGGGGGCTTCCTTTCGGCGCACTGGGACGGCACGGTGGAGACCGAGGTGGCGATCAAGGAGGCCACGAAGGCCACGATCCGCTGCATTCCGGTCGATGCAGTCGACGAAGAGGGCGTCTGCGTCTTCTCCGGCAGGCCGTCGCATCGTCGGGTGCTGTTCGCCCGCAGCTATTGATTTTCGATTTTATAGGGCATTTTTGCACTTGCTCTCGTGTGGCGCAAATGGGACGTACCGAAGTACTACCCATCTGCGCCGCACTTCGGTTAAGCGCAAACCTGCTCCTCTAAAATCAAAAATAGTTTAGGAGCCGCATTTCGGTTAAATTCAGTTTCGTGATAATCGAAAAAAAAGCGTATTTTTGAATTTCAATCTTTTGAGCCTATGTCCAGCGAAGCGGAAATCCGGAAACGTAAAATCTACCGCGTGACCTTTGTGGGGTTCGTGGTCAACCTGGTGCTGTCTGTGCTGAAACTTGCCGCCGGAATCGTCGGGCGGAGCGGAGCGATGGTGGCCGATGCCGTCCATTCGTTCTCCGACCTGGCGACGGATGTGGTGGTGATCGCCTTCGCGCGGATTTCCGCCAAGCCCCGGGACGACGGCCACGATTACGGCCACGGGAAGTACGAAACTCTCGCCACGATCATCATAAGCCTCGCGCTGGGGATCGTGGGGGCCGGGATTCTTGCCGGCAGCATCCGCGACATCCGCATCGTGGTCGACGGCGGGCTGCTGCCCCGGCCGGGGCTGGTGGCCCTCGTGGCGGCCGGGGTGTCGATCGTCGTCAAGGAGATTCTCTACCGCTACACCGTCCGTGAAGGCCGTGCGGTCGACAGCCCGAGCGTCGTGGCCAATGCCTGGCATCATCGCAGCGACGCCCTGTCGTCGCTGGGGACGCTCGTCGGCATCGCCTGCGCCTATTTTCTGGGCCAGAAGTGGCGTATCGCCGACCCCATCGCGGCGCTCGTCGTGGCGGTGTTCATCTTCAAGGTGGCCTTCGATCTGGTCCGCACGGGGCTGAACGAGCTGCTGGAGCGTTCGCTTCCGGCCGATGTGGAGGAGGAGATTCTGCGCATCGTGACGGCCGATCCCGAGGTGTGTCAGCCGCACAACCTGCGGACCCGCCGCATCGGGGCCGCGATTGCCGTCGAAGTGCACGTCCGCATGGACGGGGCGATGACCGTGGCGCGCTCCCACGCCCTGACGGTCGACATCGAACGCCGCCTGCGCGCCCGCTTCGGCGAGGGCACGATGATCGCCATTCATGTGGAGCCGCTGAAATAGCGGGGTGCGGCCGGGCGGAATCTCATCGGCCGCTTTTGCCGGTTCGCCGGAGGCGCGGGCCTTCATTTTGTTCGCATACGGGATGTTTCTGGCACGGATTTTGTTTGTTTTGGGCGGAAAAAATGTGCCGGAATATTGCCGGCGGAGTAGAAAAATTTGGTATTTTCGGAAAAAGTGCTTATCTTGTCAACGTAAAGCCTCCGAAAATTCCGATGTTTTCAAGGCCCGAACAAGGAATTGTAACGACATCAGACAACTAAAAAAGGATCGCCTATCGGGAAAGAAATCTACTCTTAGTAACTAATTAGGAGACAAGAGTATGAACGTGCAAGTATTAAGTGACCAGGTATTGCTTAATCACTACCTTTCAGGTGACCGTAGTGCCATATCCAAACTCATCGAACGCCATAGCCGCAGGGTGAAGGATTACATCCACATGATGGTCAAGGACCGTGATGTGGCCGATGACATTTTCCAGGAGACGTTTATCAAAGCCGTCCGTGTGATCGACGAAGGCCGTTATACCGATAACGGAAAGTTCCTTTCGTGGATTCTGCGCATCGCGCACAACCAGGTGATCGACCACTTCCGCGCACAGCGGCAGAACAAATCCGTGAGCGAGGCCGAAGCCGGCTACGACGTGCTCGGGACGCTGAAGTTGTCCGAGCGTACGGTTGAGGATTCGATGGTCTGCGAGCAGATCGAACGCGACGTGCGCGCGCTGGTCGAACTGCTGCCCTCCGAGCAGCGCGAGGTGGTGATTATGCGTTACTTCTCGGGCTTGAGCTTCAAGGAGATCGCCGAACAGACCGACGTGAGCATCAACACGGCGCTGGGGCGCATGCGCTATGCGCTGATCAACCTGCGGCGGATGATCAAAGAAAAAAATCTGATCTTGAGCTGACCCCGCACAATATTCCCGAATGGGTTGCGTTATATAAATGCAAGCAAGTTAAAACCAAAGCCTATGGAGGATATTGACAAAAACGAGGTTTCAGACAACGGCATCTCCGAGGACGAAGACTTGATGATGCGGGAAGTGATACAAGGTGACGCTGATTTATGTTATCTGCACCACTATCTCTCGGAAGTCTTCCGAAAAGGGGATAATTTTTAAGGGTTAATTTTTGATGGGGAAGGGCGCCGGGAGGCGCCCTTCATTTTAGGGCTTTCTGGCCCGCTTTTTGTTCCTCGTCTCTAAAATTGACCGACTATGAAATTGAGTAACGCAAGTTTGCGGGTCTGGGACTACGGCAAGTGTTTCCGTTTTTATGCCTGTGAAGCTCTTGCCGCAAAGGGTGTCGGGTTTGTCGATCGCCCGTCCGACATGCCCGGTTTTGGAATAATCCCATGACACGGATACGGATCAAACGGGTTTACGAAGCGCCGGCGCCGGACGACGGCTGCCGCGTGCTGGTCGACAGGCTCTGGCCGCGGGGCGTACGCAGAGACGCCCTGCATTGCGACGTCTGGGCCAGGGACCTTGCGCCTTCGGCCGGACTGCGCAGCTGGTATCACGCCGATCCCGGGGACCGCTGGGAGGAGTTCCGCCGCCGGTACACCGACGAGCTGCGTGCGTCGCAGGCCGTGCGGGAGTTCGTCCGCGGAATCGAAGGTGCGGACACGGTGACGCTGCTCTACGCCTCGAAAAATGCGGCGGAGAACCATGCGCTCATCCTGCAGGAGTATTTGCAGAGAGCTGCCGGAGGGGCTACAACCGCGTGATCTTCGCGATTTTCGCCTCGCCCTGCCCCGGCAGCGGCTGGAAGACGATGATTTCGGCCTCGTAGGTTTCGGGGCCGGGCGTCGCGGTTTTCGCCGTGCAGATGAAGCGGTAGTTGGTTCCCGCCACGACCTGCGTGGCGACGCTCTCCGGGGTGTAGCTTACGCCGGTCATGCCGGCCGTCGCCCGGCGGAACAGTTCGCGATCGGACGCTTCGAGGGGCCGCTGTCGGGTATAGCCGCCGCACAAAATCGTTTTTTCCTGTTGCTTTTCGGTCCGTTTTTCCGGACTTCCGCATGCGGTCAGCAGCATGGCCGCAAGTGCTGCAATCGTTAATTTCAACATCGCCAGGGCGTTTTAGGTGCGAAAATTACTGATTTTCCGCCGAAAAGCCAAATAAACCGCGTGCAGGTGCCCGGACGCCGCGGTTCCGGGCCTGGACGTTTCGGTGTTTTAAGGTTCGGCGTGCTATATATGATACGTGTGTTTTTGTGTTTTATGTCCAATTTTGCACCGTTAATTGTCTGAAATGGCGACGGGAACAGACTTTTGGGCCGGTTCGGACATGTGCAAACACGAATCAATTTGTGTGTCTATGAATATGAATAAGAAGATCCTTCCGGCGCTTCTTTTGGCCGTGTGCTGCTGGGCCGGAGCGTCGGCGCAGCAGGTGGCTGTGAAGACCAATCTGCTTTACTGGGCTGCCGCGACTCCGAATGTCGGGGCCGAGGTGGCCGTCGGGAAGCATTCCACGCTGGGATTCTCGGCCAACTACAACCCCTGGACCATCGGTTCGGACAATAAGATCCAGCATTGGTTCATCCGCCCCGAGTACCGTTACTGGGTGACCGAGAAGTATACGCGCCTCTTTTTCGGGGTGCACGCCATCGGCGGCAAGTTCGAGGTCGGCGGCTTCAAGCTTCCGTTCATCGGCGACAAGGTATTCAAGGGGTTGCAGACCAACTATTACAAAGGTTCGTTCGTCGGCGCGGGCATCAGCATTGGTTACCAGTTTTACGTCAGCCCCCACTGGAACCTCGAACTTTCGGCCGGCGCCGGACTGGCCCGCCTGAGCTACCATGCCGAGCCGGTCAGCGGCCCGAAGCGCAGTTCCTACGTCGACTCCAAGCGTTTCCTGCCGATCCCCACCGAGATCGGCGTAACGTTCGTCTACCTGTTCAACTCCAAGAAATAAACGATGCGTCCCATGAAAAAATACTGCTTCCTTTTCGTATTTCTCGTTGCGGCGCTTTCGCTCCGCGCCCAGATCGTGGGCGATGTCGCCGTGACGCGCAAGGTGCTGGCCGAACGCGGCGGCGAGCTGCACATGGTGCTGGAAATATCGGTGTCGCGCAAGGCCGTGACCCGCTCGCAGAGCTGGACGATCCTGCCCGAGCTGAGCACCCCCGACCGCAAGTCGGTGAAACTCTTTCCCCACATCCTCATCAACGGCCGCTATCAGCAGCACATGCAGGAGCGCCGCCGCCGTCTTTCCGGCGCCTACTGGGCCGAGCGGCAGCCCTATATGACGATCAATGCCGATAAAAAGACCGATCAGGTGTTCCGTTACGAGATGAAGGTGCCCTACGAGAGCTGGATGGCCGGCGCCACGCTGGTGCTGCGCATGGTTCAGACCTCGCCCGGCGGCGTCAGGCGGGTCTTTACGGTCGATGTGAACGGTGCGGTGGACGTTTCCCGCAAGTAAATGCCTGCCCGGATGATGAAACAGCGCGAATGGATGGGGTATGCGGCGGCCGTTCTTGCCGCGGGCGCATTCCTGGCCGGGTGCGGAAATATCCGCAAACTGGTCAAGAGCGATCCCGAAGTGGGGGTGCACCTCCCGGCCCGGTCGGCACAGAACCCCGTGGCGCAGGCCGCCGATACGGCCCGCACCCAGAAGATCATTACCTACCGCAAGCAGGACGGCACGGAGCTTTTCATTACGCCCGTGGACGTCGATTCGCTGTCGGGCGAGAAGATGATGTCGGTGGCCATCGACGAGGTGGTCATTTCGGCCTCGAACCGCCGCAATCTGGTGGAGCGCAACGGCAAGATCAACGTCGAGTTCGTCGTGTCGGTCCCGCAGGAATTGCAGGCCCGGAACTGGCAGCTGGTCGTCGATCCGCAGCTGCTCAAGGGGGCGGACACGCTGGCGTTCGATCCGCTGGTTTACAGCGGCGACCGCTTCAGGACGATGCAGCGGCGCGAATATGCGCGTTACGACGACTACCTCGGGCGGATCGTCGACAGCGCGGATTACTTCGAGCGGTTCGGCGACAAGAGAGCCTATGCCCGCTATATGGACCGCGTGGCGGAGCAGCGGACGAAGTATGCCGACGCCGAAGCCCGTCTGGAACGGATGACGCCCGAGGAGGCGATGTTCGACAGGCAGGTGGGATGGACGACGCGCGGGGAGCGTCGCCGGCAGTATGCCCGGCTGCGCCGCTACGTCACGGCGACCGACCGCAAGGTGCGGGAACGGACCTCCTACACGCCGGATGCCAGCGACAAGTTCGACCATCTGAACGACTATTTTGCGCCGCGTTACCGGCATGCCTATACGGGCGACGACGTGCTGCCCGGCGGCGGGATCTACACCCGCGTGCAGGGCGAATACCCGGTCGACGGGGGTCGTGAACGCGAGGCTTACATCCGTTCGCTGACGGAGAATCCGGGGCGCGTTTACGGCGAGGTCTATACGGCCGACGATGCCGGGATACGCTCCTGTGTGTTATACACATCTCCGAGCCCACGAGACTACGCTGCACCTCG
>ENA-OZHH01001480-OZHH01001480.1-human-gut-metagenome-genome-assembly--contig:-NODE-1480-length-10722-cov-4.777351_pt1 | contig 10722 bp, 8 predicted proteins | sample MGYA00244045_ERZ653684 | MGnify/ENA primary metagenome ERZ653684 (study PRJEB26926, sample SAMN06165264) | human gut metagenome | biome: ENVO:00009003; feature: ENVO:2100002; material: ENVO:00002003... | reverse complement strand
AGCGTCAGATGTGTATAAGAGACAGGTTTTACAACATGGCCGATACGATCATCGTCGGCCGCTTCGTCGGAGCGAACGCTCTGGCTGCCGTGGGCTCCACCGGCACAGTCATGTTTCTGATCATCGGTTTTGCACAGGGCATTACCGCCGGATTTACGATCCTGACCTCACAGCGTTATGGAGCAAAGGATGAAAAAGCCGTCCGCGCCAGCGTGGCAAACGGTATCCTGCTCTCTGTTCTTGTCGCAATCCTTATAACCGTGGTCGGTCTGAGCACCATGAAGCCTCTGCTTCTCCTTATGAATACACCGGAGGATATTTTTGCCGATGCGTATACCTACAGCATGTTGATCTGCAGCGGAGTCGTGGCCTGTATTTTTTATAACCTGTTTTCCTCACTCCTGCGGGCCATCGGCAACAGTAAGGTTCCGCTGTTTTTCCTTGTATTTTCCGCCTGTCTGAATGTGGTGCTCGATCTGCTCCTGATCCTCTGCTTCCATATGGGTGTAGCAGGTGCTGCAATTGCAACCAATATTTCTCAGGGCGTTTCTGCGGTACTGTGTCTGATCTATATTTATAAGAACGTTCCCGTGCTTTGCCCGGAGCGCACCCAGTGGCGACTTTCTGCATCAGACACGGCATATCAGATGAGAATGGGCATTCCGATGGCGCTGCAGTTTTCCATTACTGCATCCGGAGCAATGGTGATGCAGGCTGCCATCAATCTGTTCGGCTCTGTAGCAGTCGCTGCCTTTACTGCTGCCAGCAAGGTGCAGAACCTCGTAACACAGGGCATGATGTCGATGGGACAGACAATGGCAAGCTACGGCGGTCAGAACTACGGCAAGGGCGATTATCACCGTCTGGAAAAGGGCGTCCGTTCCGCTCTCCTGATCAGCGTCATCTACTCGCTGCTCGCTGCAGTTGCCGTCGGTCTGTTCCTGCGCCCGCTGCTTTCCCTGTTCTTCTCCGGAGACATCGATATGGCTTCCCTGATGCCCTGGGCAAAAACCTATATCTATATGTGTGCGGTCTTTTATATTCCGCTTTCCACAATTTTTATTTTCCGAAACATCATGCAGGGCTGCGGCTACAGCTTCCTGCCGATGATGGGCGGCGTAGTCGAACTGTTTGCCCGCATGATCACAGCACTGATCGCCATGAAGCTTGTAAGCTTTCCCCTCGCCTGCTTCTGCGATCCTGCTGCATGGGTCGGCGCGGCGCTCTTTACCGGATTTTCCTGGTTATCCGTCAAGAAAAAGCTCCGTGCTTCCCTGCTGCCGGAGGATACCAGTTCTTCCAGCGAAGCAAAATGATACCCCATTTCCTCCCACTTTGTTAAAACCTCATCCAGAATTTCACCGTTCGTCCGGGACGTATTGTGCAGCAGTACAATCGCTCCCGGATGAACTCTTTTTAACAGCTTTGACATCGCCTCTTCGTGGGTCGGCTGTTCCTCCTGCTTCCAGTCCACATAGGCAAGGCTCCAGAAAATCGTCCGATACCCAAGCTCCTTTGCAAGCTGCAGATTGTTGTCGCTGTATTTACCCTGGGGCGGGCGATAAAACTTCGACATCTTTTCGCCGGTTGTCTGCTCGTACAGGTCTTCCAGCTGCGCCAGCTCCTTTTGAAACTCTTCTTTTCCCATCTGGCTCATATCCGGATGATGGTAGCTGTGGTTCCCGATGATATGTCCCTCCGCCCGCATCCGTTTGACCAGATCGGGATTTTTTTCCAGATAATTTCCTACAATAAAAAAAGCAGCCGGCACATGATGCTTTTTCAATGCGTCGAGAATCGCCGGTGTGTTGCCGTTTTCATATCCGCAGTCAAACGTCAGATACAAAACCTTTTCCGTCGTATTCTCCGCATAAAACGCATCATATTGCGCCAGCTGCTCCATATTTTCGTCCGCCACAGGCGGTTTGTTGTCCTCCTGAAAGGAAAGTCCCCAGTCCTTCTGTGCAGGACGCGCCATCACCGCCTGATCCCGTACGCGCACCGTATGTCCCACAACGCTTCCGAGGCAGAACGCTACGCCGAAAATCAGACACAGGGAAAGCATCGCTTTTAATTGTTCCATTCTTTCCATGCCGTTGTCCGTCCGAGTCTTTTTATTATGTATATCGGAAAACGGCTTTTCCTATGCAGGGGATTTATCTGCTGATAATGTACTTGCAGATCGGATTTCCCTGTGCCGAAAACCGTTCCTCATACTCAGTCATGACGTTTCCTTCGTTTAAGCGCGCATCCGCGTGAAGGTCAAAGGTTTTTTCATTCAAAGTCCATCCTGCTGCTTCCACTTCTTCCAGTGCAAAATCAAACAGGGCGCGGTTGTCCGTCTTAAACTCGATCGTTCCGTCTTTTTTCAGGATTTGATCGTATCTTGCCAGAAACTGTCTGGACTCCAGGCGTCGCTTCGCGTGACGGTCCTTCGGCCACGGATCGGAAAAATTCAGGTAAATGCGATCCAGCTCTCCCTGCGCGAAAACGTTTTCCAGATCTTCTGCATCCATGCGGATCAGACGAACGTTGGGCAGCTCTTCCTCTTCCAGCTTCTGAACTGCGCGCAGCAGCACGCTGGAATATTTTTCGATACCGATAAAGTTGATTTCCGGGTAAAGACGCGCCATATCCATCAGGAAGCGTCCCTTGCCCATGCCGATTTCCACATAAACCGGATGGTCGTTGCCAAACGCTTCTCTCCACTTTCCTTTCATCGTTTCCGGTTCGTGTACGACAAACTCGCTCTCCCCGATCATTTCCCGACAGCCTGTAATATTGCGCAATCTCATGAATTATCCTCACTATTTTTCATTATTATTTTATTGGGTTTTTGTCTTTCTCCCACCTATGAGCAAGCTCATGTGGGTTCAGACCTTTTGACCCTGGCTTTGATACCTACGGATTGTTCCGTGCTGCGCACTCCCACAATCCTGATATCAATTTATCTTACTATATTTCGGGATAAAAAGGAAGCTTTGCATTTTGGCGGCGCTCCCTTCGTGGCATCCCGTGGGCAAATTCTCATGCAAGCATGGAATTCTGCCCACGAGATGCCACGAGGGAACTGTAGTATAAATTTTAAAAAATTTTGAATTTTGCTGTTCTGCCCTTAAAATCTGTCTGGAAATAGTGTATGATGTTACTATCTTTCAATAAAGGACGGTACATTACATGAAATTTTTCCAGAAAAGATCCTTCTTTTCTTTTATGATAGCACTTGGAGTCGGCGCCAATCTGTTTTGTGGCGCTGTTTTAACGGCTCGCGCCGAGGTCATCGATTACCAGGCGCTGGCGGAGGCCAACCTTTCGATCCCGGTTGAGAGCAACGAAATCAAAAACTGGCCGGAGGGTCCGATCCTCAATGCTCGCTCCGCGATTTTGATGGATGCGGACAGCGGTGCAATCCTTTATGCCAAAAATATCCACGAAAAGCTCTATCCCGCCAGCACAACCAAGATTCTGACTGCCTATATCGCGCGTCAGAACAGCGAATTAAATGAGATGATCGAATATTCCGATACCGCGGTGCACAGCATCGACTGGCGAAGTGATTCCAACATCGGCATCAAAGCCGGTGAAGCGATCACGATGGAACAATCCCTCTACGGTCTGCTGGTGGGCTCCGGCAGTGAATGCGGCAATGCCATCGGCGAACATATCAGCGGCAGTATGGAAGCGTTTGTAGATTTAATGAACCAAACCGCAAAGGAGCTCGGCTGCACGGATTCCCATTTCGTCAATACCAATGGCAAGCATGATGACAATCACTATACCTCCACCCATGACCTCGCTCTGATCGGGCAAAAGTTTTTCTCCGATGACGTGCTTTGCCGCATGTCTGACACGGTAAGCTACAAAATCCCGGCGAGCGCAACGCTGTCACAGGATCTGATTCCGAACAGCAAAAACAAGCTGCTGCCCGGTAAAACCTACGCTTACGAATATCTCGTCGGCAGTAAGACCGGCTACACCGCAAACGCTCGCTCTAACCTCGTTTCCTGCGCCCAGAAAGACGGGCTGAAGCTGATCTGCGTCGTTATGATGGAGGAGTCCCCGCAGCAGTTCAAGGATACGATAAGCTTATTTGATTACGGTTTCAGCAACTTTTCTTCTGTTACAGCATCCAAAGAAGACACCACCTATCAGGTAAAAAACGGCGACCTGTTCGCAAATACGTTCAATCAGTCCAACATCCTTTCTATCGACCCGGATGCGAAAGTTCTCCTTCCGGATACGCTCACCTTTGCCGATCTGGATTCCGAGCTGAGCTATGATAACCTGAAGAATGGACAGGCCGCTGTCATCCACTACTCCTACGAAGGTCAGGATCTCGGCAGCGCGCCGATCCTCTTTTCCAGCATAACGCCCTTTGATTTCAGTGCAGAACCGGTTTCTGAAACGGAAAGCGCAGCCATCGCAACAGCGGATGGCTCTTCCAAGGCAGATGCGAACAGCGTACAAAGCAGCGCTTCTAATGCGCAAAGCAGCACAGACAGCTCCGGCACGGATGGCAATGCGAATGCTTCCAGTGCAAACGGTTCCTCCGGCACACAGGGCGCCACGAGCGCGCAGGCTGGCACCGCAGCGTCTGAATCCGTCGCTTCCACAACTTCTCCGACCGCAGTTTCCACACCGGGGGGAAATGTTATTTTCTTAAACGTCCGTAAAATTTTGCTTGCAGTCAGCATTGTCGCGGTTATCCTGATCGTCATTCTGGTGATCCGTTCCATTCTGATCGGACACAGCCGCAATCGCAAGCGCCGCGATATCATGAAACGACACCGCAGCCGCAAAGATGAAATCATCGACTTCGACCGTTACACCGATCCCTTCGCGTAAGACACAGGACGGGATGCACAAAAATGCCGCAGACCATTTCTTTTGAAACCGGTCTGCGGCGTTTTTTTCGTATTATTTTATTATATGGGCTCCCCGGCGTGTCTCCGATGTCAGCCCCCCGCCTCACCGTTTCCCGAGCTTTTCCTGCGCTTCGCGGTGTCTGTGCTCCTTACGCAGCTGGCGGATGTGATCTTTTCTCTCCATCAGGGCGGCAACCTCTTTCTCTCCGACCAGCTTCGTCGTCTTGACGGCGTAAACCATGTCATCGTCCGCTTTTTTCACGCGGATTTTTCCTTTCATCCAACCGTGCTTATCGCACCACGACAGGCTGTAATAGTGCTTGCCGTTTGGCGAGAACCAGCGGACTTTTTTGCGAAGGTTATGATGGCACAGATAACATCTGGTGGAAAGAACCTCTTTATCCGCCATCAACGCCTCCTTATCCGGAAACGGTCGGGAAATATATTTTGCATAATTATCGAATACGACATGCACCTCGCTGCGGTGATTTTCCGGCAGCTGGAACGTGTCGAAGGAAACCCGCTGCAGTGCAATCGGGTCTTTGATCATCTGAAATACCCGTGCGGTATACACCGCGTCGCTGATCGCCCGGTGAAATGGAATATCCTTTGGAATCTGCAGATAATCTACTGCATATTCCAGGCTCCTTCGCACCTTCTGATCTTCGTAGGCGATGGAAAACAGCTTCTGAATATCATAGAACCGGACAGGTCCTTTTCCAAGGGGCTCCATACCGAAAAACCGCATATTTTTCTGAAGCTCCGTCAGATCCTGCGGTCCCCAGGTACCGAACATGAAATCCTCGCCACACCACGCCAGAAAGTCCTTCATCACGACATCAAATGTCCGACATCCGGAGAGATCTTTCATATGGATGCCGATCAGCTTTTCTGTAATATGGTGCATGGTATCATAAACCTGCGGACGGATCAGCTCCTCAAAGGTATCCACAATTTCCATCCGGCTGTTTAATTTTACCGCACCGATCTCAATAATTTCAAACGTAAGCAGTCTGTTGCGGGCATCGCGGCTATCAGACGCCTGATTCCATTCCAGATCCAGAACCACATAATCCATTGATCGTTCCTCCGCCCACTACAATATCGCCATCATAAAGTACAACCGACTGTCCGCAGGTAATTGCCCTCTGGGGCTCGTCAAAGACCAGATGAATGCTGTCCGGTCCGGTGATCTCTGCGTTCGCCCACTGCTCCTGGTGACGGTAACGGATTTTCGCTTTGATGCGCTGCGTGCCCGTCGGCACCTCACCGCTGATCCAGTGGAAATCTTTCGCCGTCAGCTCTTTTGACCACAGATCCCGGTCGCGTCCAAGGACTACCGTATTGGTCTTTGGATCGATCCTGCACACATACATCGGCTCATGCAGGGCTAGTCCCAGCCCTTTGCGCTGTCCGATCGTATAGCAGATAATTCCCTTATGCTGCCCCAGCACATGTCCTTCCTGATCTACGAAATTGCCCGGCTCAAAGCTTTTGCCGGTGTATCGTTCAATAAATCCGGCATAATCTCCGTCCGGTACAAAGCAGATATCCTGACTGTCATGCTTGCGCGCATTGATCAGTCCCTGTTCTTCCGCCATTTCCCGGATCTGCGGCTTCGTCATGCCGCCCAGGGGGAACAGCGTATGTGCAAGCTGCTCCTGCGTCAGGCTGTAGAGCACATAACTCTGGTCTTTCTTTTCATCGATGGCTTTTTTCAGGAGGAACTTTCCGTCCTGTTCTTCGATTCGGGCATAGTGTCCGGTTACAACGTAATCGTAATCCAGCTCCTTTGCCCGCTTCATCAGCTTCTCGAACTTCATATAACGGTTACAGTCGATACACGGATTCGGGGTGAATCCGTTTTCATAGGCACAGACAAAGCGGTCCATGATCTGTGTGCCGAAATCTTCCGTAAAATTGAACACGAAATACGGAATGCCCAGCTGACGTGCAACGCTTCTTGCGTCCTCCACGTCATCTAACGAACAGCAGGTATGCCCTTTTCGTTCGCAGCTGTCCTCTCCGGCAAACAGGCGCATCGTAACGCCCATACAATCATATCCGTCCCGCTTCATCAGCCATGCCGCAACGCTCGAATCTACGCCGCCGCTCATGGCAATCATCGCCTTTTTCATTCTCTGTCTCCGTTCTTTTTATTCCTGCCCTGCCTCTCCCGGAACTTTCCAGCTCATGCTTCTCAGGCTCAGGGCCAGTGTTGTCGTATTATGCAGCAGCGCGGATGTCGTAGGCTGAATCAGCCCGGTCACACCGGCTGCAATTAAACTGCCGTTGATGCCAAGGATTGCACGGTAGTTGACATGAATCCGACGCATCATTTCTTTGCTTAAGCGGCGCAGGTAAACCAGCTCCTGCAGGCTGTCCGCACCGACTGTAATATCCGCAATTTCCCGCGCAAGCTCCGAACCGTCGCTGATCGCAATACCAACATCCGCTGCGGAAAGCGCCGGGGAGTCGTTGATTCCGTCGCCGACCATGACTACCCTGCGTCCGGCTTCTTTTTCCTGCTGGACAAAGTTCGCCTTGTCCTCCGGCAGAACTTCCGCATGGTATTCGTCCACGCCGATCTGTTTTGCGATCGCCGCTGCTGTTCGCTCGCTGTCGCCAGTCATCATGACGATTTTTGTAAAGCCTTCCCGTTTCAGCTCGCGGATAATCTGTTTTGCCTCTTCACGCACCGGATCCTCAATGCAGAGCACTGCTTCCAGCACGTTGTCAACTGCCAGATACAGATGGGAATACTGCAGCGGCAGCTCATCGAAACGCTGCTGATATTCCGGACGGATCCGGCACTTCTCATCTTCAAATACAAAGTGAGCACTGCCGATTACCACACGCTTTTCTCCAACATAAGAGGCAATGCCATGTGCAACGATATATTCCACCTTGGAATGTACTTCCTCATGTTCCAGATTACGCTCTGCCGCTGCACGCACAACCGCCTTTGCCATCGAATGAGGAAAATGCTCCTCCAGACATGCTGCCAGACACAAAAGATCGTCTTCCTTTTCCTCACCGAATGCGATAACAGAATGCAGTGTAGGCTGCGCTTTGGTCAGCGTACCGGTCTTATCGAATACGATGGTAGAAGCCTCGGAAAACGCTTCCAGATATTTTCCGCCCTTTACGGTGATCTTCGCTGCGTTTGCTTCCCGGATCGCTGTCAGGACAGTCAGGGGCATCGCAAGCTTTAATGCGCAGGAAAAATCAACCATCAGTACGGATAACGTTCTGGTAACATTTCTTGTAAGCAGCCATGTAAGACCGGTTCCAAGGAAGGTATAGGGAACCAGCCTGTCCGCCAGATGCTCCGCACGTCCTTCTACTGCGGACTTGAGCTTCTCGGAATCCTCGATCATCGTAACGATCTTTTCGTAGCGGGTCGAGCCGGAAACCGCCTTGACCTCAATCGTCAGCTCGCCCTCTTCCACAACGGTTCCGGCATAAACGAATCCGCCCTTTTCCTTGCGTACAGGCTCGGATTCACCGGTCATGGAAGCCTGGTTGATCATCGCTTCGCCGTCTGCCACTACGCCGTCAAACGGAATGACGTTGCCGACATGGATCACGATATGATCGCCCGGTACGACAGATGCAGAATCCACAAGGATTTCCTGATCCCGGGTCTTTATCCACACTTTTCCGACATTTAACGACATGCTGCGCGCCAGATCGCCGACAGACTTTTTATGTGTCCACTCCTCAAGGATTTCACCGAGCCCAAGCAGGAACATAACCGATCCTGCGGTCTGGCAGTCCCGCCGCAGAATTGATACGGTAATCGCTGTCGCATCCAGAACCGGGACTTCCAGTTTTCCTTTGGAAAGGCATAGAACACCTTCTTTTATATAACGGAAAGCTTTCCATATAGTATACACATTTCTGATCGGTAAGGGAAGCATGTATTTTGTAAATAACCGTTTTGCCACATGCCCGATCAGTTTTTCTTTATACTCTACATTCAGCGCACGTCCCGAACTGGAACGGACGGAATCCGGCAGCTGGACGTCTTCATAATGAAAGCTTTTCAGCGCCTCCATCAGTTCTTTTAATTCGCCGTCATACTCGATCACCGCATCTTGCGTCTGCTCGTATACGGTCGCTTTTGTCACACCTGGCTGTGCTTCCAGAAAATACTGTAGGGTGTCCGCCTGGTCAAAGCTCATTCTGGACTGCCCCATATGCACCCGGATTCGCCCGGGAATTTTGTGTTTGATTTTAAAGTTCATTTTTTCCGCTCATTTCTGCGCACGCTTTTTGCGCATGTCGAGTTTGTGTCAAGTGCGCGCAGACACAAATCTCGCGATTGAAAATTTTATTTTTCAATCTTATCTCCACTCCGCTGATACGCTTCGCGCTTTTTCAGAAAACGGGACTCCGTCAAAAAGGACGGCGCCGTCTCCGGCTCCGTCCCCCACTGCCCTGAATCAGGCTTCTTCTTTTACTTCAGCTTCCACTTCTTCTGCAGCTCTGTCTTCGTTGATCTGCTTTGCTTCTGCCAGAACATCTCCAGCGTTTTCCTGAACTGTTGTTACGGTCTTCATAACGCTGTCCTTTGCGCGAAGCGCTGCCGCTGTACACTGTACGTATGCTTTCTTCGCGTCTTTGCTGGAAAGGATCTTGATTCCGGCTGTTCCGAACAATACGCCTCCTAAAAATAAACCGATTTTCTTTGCATCAGATGCTTTCATCATGTTCGTTTCCTCCTTCGACCGGCGCAGGATACGTCTATACTACCTGTCGTACGGCATAGCTTTCTTTTGTTAGTCATCATTGACTGCAAACATGGTAGCACGCTTTTTTTCCTGTGTCAATTGCGACTTTATTCCTGCTTTCCGAACACAATCCGTTTCCCGATAAAAATGATCAGAAGTGCTGCAACGCCCACCAAAACGATTGTGCCGCCCGGCTTTAAGCCCAGATAAAACGCCGCAAACAGCCCGATAATCATGAACAGCACGTTCAAACCGACAGCGTACCATACAGTCTGTTTAAAGTTCTTTCCCAGCTGCATCGCACAAGCTACCGGAACGACCATCATCGACGATACCATCAACGCGCCGACTGTCCGTGCTGCAACCGAAACCGTCACTGCAATCATAATCGTGAAGATAAAATTGACGACGCCAACCGGCACACCCGCCAACCGTGCGCTTCTTTCATCTAATGAAATATAAAACAGCTCTTTATATAGAAGCAAAAATAACGCAAGTACCACAACGGACACCACGATGACTGAAATCATCTCGGCATCGCTGATCGCCACAATGCTGCCAAACAGAAAGCTGTTAAAGTTTGCCGAATTTTTCACAAAACCGGACAGCACACCCGCCAGACCGATTCCTGCTGACATGATAATGGATATCGACATTTCCGAATAGCGCGGAAGCTTTCTGCGGATCGCCTCAATGCCGAAGGACGCTGCCACACAGGCTGCTGCTGCGCCCGCCACCGGATTGACACCCAGCAAAAGTCCTGCTGCGACGCCGGCGAGCGACGTATGGGAAAGTGCATCGCCGATCATGGAAAGACGTTTGCAGACAACGACCATTCCGACGCAGGGCACAACCGCCGCCAGCAAAATTCCGACAACAAACGCCCGCTGCATAAACAGATACTCAAAAATTCTCATGCCTGCCCGTCTCCTTTCCCAGCTTCCTGTTTTACCCTTCCGTCCTCCAGCACCCAAATATCGTCCGCATAGGACGATGCACGTTTGAGGTCATGCGTCACCATCAGGACGGTGATCCTTTTCTCCGCATTGATTTTTTTGAGCAGTCGGTAAACTGTCTCTTATACACATCTCCGAGCCCACGAGACTACGCTGCATCTCGTA
>ENA-OZHH01001467-OZHH01001467.1-human-gut-metagenome-genome-assembly--contig:-NODE-1467-length-10803-cov-7.444827_pt1 | contig 10803 bp, 10 predicted proteins | sample MGYA00244045_ERZ653684 | MGnify/ENA primary metagenome ERZ653684 (study PRJEB26926, sample SAMN06165264) | human gut metagenome | biome: ENVO:00009003; feature: ENVO:2100002; material: ENVO:00002003... | reverse complement strand
GTATTTGCGATCAGCACCGTTACCAGTTTCAGAATATCCTTCTCATTGTGAATGTCGGGTAAGAGACTGGCATTACTGCCAGCCCCTCCCCTAAGAACCGTACGTGACAGTTTCCCGTCATACGGCTCAAGCCTATCGTAAGGCCTCGTATAAAACGAAACCCGGCTCAAATCAAGTAACCTGGTTCATGCAGATTTCGGTGACACCAGGGATGTACCATAATAGCGGGCCATTTCCTGTTGTTTTCGGTGCTAAAATGCGTCTTGAATCCTGTTTCGGATGTAATTCTTTCTCCGCATACAGGGCAGCACCGTTTCTGGTTGTTCCAGATTTTAACGAGTTTCTCCCGTCCTTTGGTACTGTTCAGCATTCTTTCTCCGTCACGTTCCTCATAATATCCCGTCCATTTTTCATCGAATGGGTTAGCTTCGGCGGCGATTTTCCTGAATCGGATGATTTTAGTATTTGCCGCGTATTCCAGCTTGAGGTATTTTTCATCGAAATCTTTACCGCGGAAAGCAGGCTCTGTTGCAAACGTCCACGTTCGGTTATCAATATGGTGCCAGTATTTGTTGGCAATCCATTTCCTACCTTTTCGCTTGTGTCTGCGGCAAGCCCACCTCCATAGGCACTCGAAAATCCTGTGGTCAACCAATCCAAAAATATCCGCAGAAACTACATAGCGATGGTAGTTGACCCAACCACGAATGACAGGATTTAACTTGCGAATGAGCAAGTCCTGTGTGGCTGTTTTGTTCTCCCTAACGATAGTCCGCACTTTTTTGAGGAAGGATTTTATCGCATTCTTTGACGGCTTAATGAGCAATTTTCCGTTGTATTTCCGAACGTTCTGTCCAAGAAAATCAAAACCGTCGCTGATATGTGTGATTACCGTTTTTTCCTCGGAGAGTTGCAGGCCGCGTTCCGCCAGAAAGTCCTTGATGAGCGGGATAACCTCGTTACGTAGAGTTTCCGGGCTTTTTCCGGTAACGATAAAGTCGTCGGCATATCGCACGAAGTTAATCTGGTCGTAAACAGTTTTACCTGCCACCGTCCGTCTCATAGGGAATCTTTCTTTTAGAATCCGCTCCAGACCGTCTAAGGTCATGTTCATCAAGACTGGCGATATTGTGCCGCCCTGTGGGGTTCCTTCCTCTGTTGGAAAGAGCTTTTTGGTCTCCACAAAGCCACATTTCAGCCACTTTTCGAGCATTTCCTTGTCCATTGGGATATTTGCCAGCAGCCAGTTATGGCTGATGTGGTCAAAGCAACCCTTAATGTCTCCCTCCAAAATCCATTGAGGGGAACCGGCTCTGCACAAATCGTTGAAGCATTGCCCGATAGCATCGTGTGTGCTTCTTCCAATTCTAAAGCCGTAGGAGTTCGGGTCTGCCAGAGTTTCTGCCAATGGTTCCAATGCAAACTTATATAATGTCTGCATGGCGCGGTCTGTCATCGTTGGAATACTCAGCGGGCGTAATTTTCCGTTTTTCTTCGGGATGTACACCCGTCTGAGAGGTTGGGGCTGATAGCCCCGGCGTTTGAGTTTGTCAATCGCTTCGAATTTGCCTTTTGGCGTTTTCCATAATTCATGGTCTACACCAGCGGTATTTTTGCCTTTATTACTTGTCACACGCTTCACCGCCAATGCCTTGGCATAGAAAGAGTGCGTCAACAGCCATTGCAGAGATTTCACCTTGTTGTAATGACCGCCTTTTTGAGCCTTTACGATACGCATTTGCAGCTTTTTAACATAGGCCTCCGCTTTTTTCCAATCAATGGATTCCCAGCTTTGTGCCTTGTCAGCAGGCGCACACAGTTTTCTGTTCATTTGCGATTCCTCCTCTCAAAAGTTCTGTAAATTCTCTCGTAAAGATAGACCTGCTGGAAGTCAGCCCGCTTTCGCGTGGGATACTGTTTCAATCCCTATCCGTCCTCATTACAAGGTCGGCATTCGCTTTTTCCAGCGTTCCTTACCCGCGTTTCTATCGGCTTTCCTTGCGGTCAGCTTTCCGAATATCGGAGAAAGCGCGGGCTTACCACGTTTCACGTAATCAACCGTGTAGGTTAGGTGCCGCCTATCCGCCGGCAGTCCTGTTTGTCCATGTGTTCCCAGCTTACAGGGGAACATCCGACTGCACACCTTTTGGTTCAGGCTTATCAGCAACTTTAGCCTGGTTCCCACTAACGACGTTTAACAGCGATTTACTTACATTCACCATACTACACAAGCCAAGCTCCCCAGCCGGACGTTGCTTCCAGCTTTTCGCCTCTGCCTCGCGGTTTCGGCTTGACCCTTTCGGGAGGGCTGCCTTTTCTCGCCATGCTGCCTCACGGCCGTTGCCAGCCGCTTCGGTGACGATAGGCTACTGCTAATGGAATAACAGGTTCGGTCAATGCCGAACAGTTTAATTACGCGACCTCGTGTCGCGCGTAAGCAAAAGATAGTGATAGGTAACCCTTTGAAATTATCTCCGGTTTTTCCCCCACTTCACACCGGACATGCGACTTTCACCGCATCCGGCGTTCCATCAAGCATAGTTTCAGCAGTGATACACAATCACTCTTTCACATTGGCTAAGTTTGCTACTTTGCTGCCAGTAGCGGCAGTCCTGCGGTAGCACGCAGTTTGTTCACTTTGGTAATAACTTTGGCATTCAGAGAGTATTCCTTCACCAACGCCACTACAGACATCATGTCTTCCGAGCTGACTATTGCCAATCCCTGCAAAGAAAGAAGCAACAGGTTCTGGTAGCTGTCATTGCCCTTCTTACAGTCGTTTGTTTTCCTGTAACAGATACAGGTTTGAACATCCAGTTTCTTCCCGGTGATTGCACATTTACCGTCTTGCCCTGCATAGAGGGAGACCCGGTTGTCGTTGTATCTCACTGATTCGGTCGGTATCGGATGCCCCATCAGCCAGAGCATTGAATTTACGTCAATCCTGAGATTATCGTGTATCTCTGCTCTACCTTCGGGCGTATACGGATTGATTTTTCGGCTTTTCCTCATTGGAATCTTGAATTGCACGTAGGCTAATGGAACCAGTGGCGTTTCTCCAATCCATCGCATTTGCTTCGATTTTCCATACCGTTTCCTTAGATATCTGTTTTTGATTTCGCCCTGCTTCTTGATTCCGTCAATACGATGGAGAAGCTGTCCATTGATTGGACGGGCGATATCGCTGAAATTCAAGTTGACCCTTGTCGCAATGCAGTAATAGTCCTGCACTCCGATAACCTTGGCATTATAGTCCCCCACATTCAGGCTTATTTCTTCAGCCGTCTTACTGCTTTGTATTGCCTTGACACTATCAGCCATTTCCTTGCCGATTCTGTGTATGGCTTTATCGCAGACATTTGAAGTTATCACCCACGAGTTACTTTTGCGCCGCAGTTTTATGCGAAAACCCAGAAACTCACTGTCACGTTTCCTGAGATTAGTCACTTTTGACTTTTCATCAGACACTTCCAGTTTTAGCCGTTTCCATAGCCAGTCTTTGACTGCATAATAGGTTTTCTCTGCATCCTCTTTGGTTCTGCAAAATATCTTGAAATCATCCGCATAACGGACAATCCGCATCTCCTTGAGGTTGCTTTTCTTCAAGGCTGTATAGCTGTTGCACTTTTTCTCTACGCCGTTGGGATAGTAGGTCACTTTACACGGATGTTTCATGTGCCTCACCATTTCATCCCACTGAGAGGCAATCCACCAGTCCAGTTCATTGAGGACAATGTTTGCCAGCAATGGTGAAAGGATACCACCTTGCGGCGTTCCCTTGGATGGGAGGACGGTTTCCCCATCAGGCATTTCGATTGGCGCTTTCAGCATGGCCTTGATGATCTGAATCAACTTGGTGTCCCGTATACCTAAAGTCCAGATCTGTTTCAGCAGCTTTCTGTGGTCGACGTTATCGAAGAATCCTTTAACGTCCACATCGACTACATAGTGAAGCTTGTTCCTTTGGGCGAGTCCATACGCATAGGAAATCGCATTTTCTGCGCTCCGACACGGTCTGAACCCATAAGAGTGCTCATAGAACTTTGCTTCGCAGATTGGCTCCATGACCTGCAAAATACATTGCTGTACTATTCGGTCAATAATACACGGTATTCCCAGAGGCCTCATCTTTCCGTTTGGCTTTGGTATTTCTACTCTTTTTACTGCTTTTGGTTCATACCTCCTGAACTGTTTCTGGATGAGCTTTACAAACTTATCCTCTGGCATGACTGCCAATGATTCTATTGTCCGCCCATCCGTGCCTGCGGTATGACTGCCATCATTGCCTTTAATATTTCTGAATGCCAGCTTGATGTTGCTTGGGGCACTGATGATATCCATCAGATGCCCAAAGACTTCACCGCTTTTGCTGTCGGCATACAGACTGTCAAAGGTTTTCTGCATGTCATAGTATTCCGCATGGCGCAACTTGCTTTTCTTCTTAGCTTTTTGTGCCATGTACATCACCCCATTTCTATGAAACCGAGCGACAATTTCTTTTTCTTACTCGACTGCATGAATAGTGGTTGTGTACTGCTGACGTTTTGCCTGACTTGTGGCCATTCCTAACCGTCCTCTTTTTCGCAGACGATATCATCGGTTCGACCACTGCTTTTCAGCAGGAATTCATCCGCTTATTATTCTTCGCCGGATTATCCAGTAGACTTCCTGCCTTTCCTTGTTCCGATAATCCTATCTGTACATACATACCTTTAGGTGTTCCCTCTGGGCCTGACAGCTTGGACACGCCTGTAACGTGCCACGGCGTTTCGTAACAACCATTTCTACTAAACCGTACTGCCTGGGCTTTAACCCACACACCCATTTCTGAGTGTGGCACTTTTAGACCTTTACATTCGGGAGCTTCGTCAGACATCTCTGTCATTCTCACCATGGGTATCTTATAGACCCCCGGCATATAGGATGCACCGTCCACCTCTGGACAGCTTTCGTCAGCTTAACCTGTTACGGCATCTCTCTGCCGGCTTTACCGGGCTTCACACAGAGTTTGGCCTCTGCATGCCGGAGTATCAGGGGAGGCGTTTCAGGGCGTTACTCCTTCATTCCACCTCTCGAATTATCAGTTCACAGAACTGATTGAAACAGCGCTGTGCGCCACCTTTTCAGCGGCGAACAAGTCGCACGGTTATAGTGCATGGATTTCTTGAAGTTGATGGTATTGAGGACCTTGATCCGGTAAGGCTCATAAATGACCTTGCCGTGCTTATCCTTCATGGGCTTTCCGTCCTTTCCCAGTTTGGGTGCGCCCCTTTGGAGCATTTTCCCGCACTCCACCAAAATGGTTCCCTTAGGAAGCGTTTTGTCAATACAGAGAATGATAATTCATTAAAAAATGAGTTGTTTTTGTGGTGTACAGCCTTAGAAATTGCCTGCTGTCACTTCCTGACAGATTAAATTCTTCATTCTGTCCTCTATTGTTACCTTTTTTGCTTTGTTGAAGAACACCCCGACAAGGTAGGTAGTGTTTCCTATTCTCGCCTTGAAATTGCCACCATCAATATAATTTGCTTTATTTTCCGCTGTTTTCTCTTCCTGCATTCGCACCTCTCCTTTCCAAGATTCCCCCTACAAGGGACAGGTAACAAAAAAGGTAACATGACCGAAAAGACCTCTCAAATCACCCTACCTGTATCTGCTACCTGTGTTTTACTTATTTTTCTATTTTCTTGTTACTTTTGTTACCTTTCATAGAAAGCCCAGTAAAATCAATACTTCCACTGGGTAACAAGATAAGTAACAGCAAGGTAACTTCATCAATTTTGTTACTTAAATGGTATCTCCAACTCCATCTGCTTTGGTATTTCGATAAACCCATCGCTGTCCGCTTTGTCGGGGATTCCCTGAGAGAAACCGGCACGAACCCAGCCACGCTGTTTGCCATAGACACCGAAATGCATGGCACCATCACTCATAATCCAGTCTGTTACCGAATTATTCATAATGTCGCAAATCTGTTTCAATTCAATTCTCTTTGGCTCATAATCCCTGTGAAGAGCTTCTTTCCAAAGCATTTTGGAACAAACCCTGTCCCCCTTGAAATTATCAAGAAACACAAGTATCATTCCTGCATCTGCATCTTCCGGCATGAACTGCTTCTGATAATCTTTCAGATACTCGGCTGATTCCCTGCTTAGCATAAGCCTGAACTCTCCTGACCTGTACATCTCCATAGCTTCCGCCCACACCTGCTCGATATACTTTCTTGAAAGCTCTTCATTTTTAAGAATATGGCACTCAGCCCTGTCTGGATAAACCATGACCGGCATAAATCGTCTATTGCCTGTTCTGTCGAGAGGAAGCGTGTCCATAGCGTTGGAAGTGCCACCAAACACGCACTGTCTCGGTCTGTCCTTTGGCTGTGTCTCATAAGGAACCTTGTAAATGTCGCTCTGTCTGCTGATGAATGACTTTATATCCTCAATGCTCCTTGCACTGGCTGTTGCTATCATTTCTGACAGTTCTATGATTAAATGCCCCTGCATCTTCCGGAACACATTTTCATCATCAAGTTTCTTCAAATCATCCGTAAACCATGAATCATTCATGGCTAGGAATCTGAAAAACGTTGACTTTCCGGCTCCCTGACCACCCACCAGAATCAGCATATATTCAAACTTCGTTCCAGGTCGGTATACCCTTGAAATTGCCCCTAACAGAAGGACTTTCATTGCTTCATAGACATAATTGTTCTGATCGGCTCCAAGGAAGTGATGAAGCACATCTTTGATACGTTCTTTCCCATCCCAGACCAGAGAACCTAGTTTTTCACGAATCGGATGATACTTATTTTCCATAGCAACCACATTGATAGCCGATTTTATCTTCTTTTCCGTTGTAAGGCTGTAATGTTCTTCAAGATACAACATGATATGGTCTATATCAGAATCTGTAAGTGCCGGACTCTCACGATACCATCCTAACCCCTTAACAATGTCGTTTCTGTCAGTCATCATGTTATAACGAATGGCTCCCTTGAACTTCGGGTCGTTCTCAAGGACTGTAACCACATTTCTAATGCACTGCTTCACAGCTCCTTTGTCTGTTGTGATTAACTGTTCCCTGATTCCTGCGATATTCCCTGACTCTTCTCTCAATATCTTCCACCCCTTTTCCTAAATCGTGTATCACTGCTTCCTTTTCATCTTCCGTACCCCACAGCAGGGTATCAAGCTGAAACTCAACCTTTTCCCGATTCTGCACAGCTTCCACATATCTTTCATCAATCTTTTCCATGCTTTCCGGTCTGAAATTCCGCTCCCATTCTTTCAGCAGATGAAGATAGTCGGACAGCACCCGATATGTCTTTGTTTTCGTTTCTTCAAGAATCTGCATTGGAGATTTCTCTCTTCTTACCGGCTTGGGCGGTGATCGCACCGAACTGTCATAGATAATCCCAAACTCGTCAGCTATCTGCATGGCTGCTTCTCTTGGTGACCGGTTATAATATTTAGCGACAAAATCAATCGCATCTCCCTTTTCCCCACAACCAAAACAAAAATATTTTTTATCTGTCGGTTTTACTTTCATGCTCGCTGTTTTGTCCTGATGAAACGGACATCTGCACATGTTATTTCGATTGAAAACAATGCCTGCTCTCTCCATGACTTCCCTTGCGGTCACTCTTTCCTTTACTTCATCAAATACTCCCATACAATCCTTTCCGGACAATAAAAAAGCATCTGTATTTCCACTAATGGATTACAAATGCTTCCTAAAGTTCCATATTCTTTTTTCTGATATGCACATCTTGTTTTTTCTCATATTCCATAACCTGCTTCTGTTTCTCTTTCAGTTTTGCCTGAATGGAAACCCTTGCCTGTTCCTTAATCTGTTCCTTTGCCTTAACCTTATTTTTCGGCTCATTCAGGGCAGAGATGATATTTCCCAAAAGTGCCTGTGATGCTTTTTCCAGTTTGGCAACAATCGCATTTACGACCTTGGAAGCCACCGACTTTGATTTATCACTGAGTTTGTCTTTCGGCTGTTGCTGTAAAAGTTCTCCATAGTCCTTTACAACATCAACATCATGCTTCACTGTTTCCTCTTTCACACGCTTTGTGACAACCTCACAAGCCTTTTCATAAGCAAGGTCTACTGCTTCTTCAATGACTGCGTTTACGTCCTCTATCTTCATCACAAGACCATCAAGAACAGCCTGTTTTTCCTCAATGCGTTTCTTCTGATTCATGATGATAAAATCCTGCTTCTCCAGATAGCTTGCACCGCCATACACCGGCTCAACATCAATCGTCAGTCCATGATTCTGACAGATGCTGATAAATAGTTTTCTGCACTCTTCATCAAAAACCATCTTCCGGTTATTGTACTTTCCCTTTTTCTCATTCGGCTTCGGAAGTTCAAAGCCAAGTTCTTCCAATGCCTTATCCTGTTGGGGACATAATTCTCCATACTGATTCACAGCATCAAATACATGCCGTTCATGAATATGTGGTGTTGCTTCATCAAGATGCAAAGCCCAGTCCAGTATATGAACATGGGAACCATACCGTCTGTTAAATTCCTCGAAATATTCTGCACTGACCTGAGCAAGTACATCGGCTGAAACTGTTCCGTCAATGTTTCCAAGCTGTAATAAAGTCTCTTCCGGACACATTTTATTATTTTCAAGAATAGCATCAATCGTTTTTACTCGGTCATAGTGTCTTGCTTTCCGGTTTCTCTCATTCTGACCGTCCACATGGTCTGAATATTTCTCAACATAATATGCTTTTTCTATTTCCGTAAAAGTGAATCTCGCCTGCTCGTCCTTATCATTCTGCAGGCTGTACCCCTGATAACAATCCCAGTACACATTCATCTTCGTTCTCTCTGCGTCAATATGCTCACTATTTTCTACATCAAATCTGCGGTCATTGTGCTTTGCGTCATAGGTTCCATGCTTGCCTGACCGTCCATTGTGCCTAGTTGCTTTCATGCTAATCTTTCCTTTCTTTCCATAAAAAAAGACCAAGTAAATCTCTCTACTCAGTCTGTTTATCGTAACAATATTTAGTTCTTTTCCCGAAGGGAATTGCAACAAAGTTGCTTAATCTTGTGAAGCTTTGCTACAAGCAATACCCAGTACTTAGTGGCGAAACGCCACTAACTGGGCAATGGTTGCACCCTTGACCTGCTAAGGCGCTTCGCCCTTAACCCGAGCGGAGTCTTTCTCCTGCACCTTGCGTAAGGCTCTGCCTTTACAATCCGACAACCTGAAATTTGTGGGTTCTTTACATAGATAAAATTTCAATTTTCAAAGCTATCCCCATTGAGAGAATAAACTAAAATTTATTCCACTATCCCACTCCAATTGTTTACAATAATATCTGCGTTACTTTCAAGGTCCGTAGCACCGTCCAATTCAATTTTTACACACGACATATTTGTCATCCATTCTTTCTGTTCTCTCATATTTGGTGATCCATCTTCTTCATAACTTCGATTATCTTTCAAAAATTTCATATGGGATTCATACATATCTCCACCTTCAAGTACTCTTCTTCCAAATCGCTCTATTGCTCTTTTATGAACTCGTTGTATTCGAATATCTGGTTCAACATAAAGAAATACCATCATTTTAAACATATCATCAAATGCATAATGAAAGGAACTCATCGAACCAGCCATAACAAAATGTTCATATGGAGCAATATCAGTGTTCAGTCTGCTAATCTTTTCTTCCCTCGTATACATTTGTGTATATGGACTATCTGTATTCTGTTTCCAAATATAATCATCCACATCAAAATATAGATATCCCAGTTTCTGTGCAACTATTTTTCCAAGTGTTGTCTTTCCACTTCCAGATGGACCAATTATCATAATTCCAGTTGACATATTTACACCTCACTAAATAGCAATAAAGATTTATTATTGTTCTGAAAATCGGAATTTATTACTTATTCATTTCATCAACTAAGCTTGCTGCTTTTACCGTCATTTCCACCCATCCAGGCACAAAACCACTGCGCAATGCATTTTTTACCGATTTAAGATTTGACCACGCACAGCAGTAAAATGGTACTTTGCCTCTTTCAATTATTTCAATTGCAAGATTACTTGTTAGTGATGAAGCAATTCCCATTCTTCGATATTCAGGCAAAACATCGACACCTATCTGCCACATATTATCACAATCCGCTGAACACGCTGCGAGACCTACAAGCTTCTCACCATCATATGCTCCAACTCCCAGAACATCTAACTCTTTTCTATCTGCACACAATGCATTCCCCCACATTGGAAGATACAAATCTGCAAAATCTTTTTGTTCTAACACTTTAAGGACATAATTGCACTCTAATCTTTTCAATCGTTCCATATCCGGCAAAAAATACTCTGCCATAAAACATACTCTATATCCTTTTTCTTTCATCCGTTCATCAAGCCAGTGCATGTTAGGCGTCTCAAAACAATGATAAAATTCAAACTTACTCAGATATGTTTCAACTATTTCTTTAAATTCATCTTTCACAGATGCAACTACATTGCTTCCATAAGACACAAAATTACAAGCGATAGGTTCTTTATAATATTTTCTTGCCAAAGGTCCAACTCCAGATTTAACAAATACATTTGTATCCTGAAGGAAGTCAGAAACCTTTGCATTTGTGTCATATGCAGATTGCTGCATTGCTATATCCATTATTTCTTTATTCGTCATAACTTACTTCCTTTTTTATTCTTTATCCAATACTAAATTATAAATTGTTATCATTCACTAAATATGAAGTTGTCAATAGCGTTTAACAGAATTAAGATTCTTTTTATTCCTTTATTCTG
>ENA-OZHH01001466-OZHH01001466.1-human-gut-metagenome-genome-assembly--contig:-NODE-1466-length-10809-cov-5.346197_pt1 | contig 10809 bp, 7 predicted proteins | sample MGYA00244045_ERZ653684 | MGnify/ENA primary metagenome ERZ653684 (study PRJEB26926, sample SAMN06165264) | human gut metagenome | biome: ENVO:00009003; feature: ENVO:2100002; material: ENVO:00002003... | reverse complement strand
AAGGGGGTGCTTGCGGAGATATGGCGGTTACAAAGATTAAGCCTATTAAAAGCACGTTGAGCAAAGCCCTTGACTATATCCAAAACCCGGATAAAACAGACGGGAAAACGCTTGTGTCCTCCTTTGGGTGCAGCTATGAAACGGCAGATATTGAGTTTGGATTTACGCTTGCACAAGCCATAGAGAAAGGGAACAATCTCGCCCACCATTTGATACAGTCCTTTGAGCCGGGGGAAGTGGATTATGAGAAAGCCCACGAAATCGGGAAACAGCTTGCCGACGCGGTAACAAAGGGACAGCATGAATACGTCTTAACTACCCACATAGACAAAGGGCATATCCATAACCATATCATTTTTTGTGCGGTCAACTTTGTTGACTACCATAAGTACAATTCCAATAAGCGCAGTTACTACGGCATACGGAACATGAGCGATAAGCTGTGCAGGGAAAACGGGCTGTCCGTTGTCATTCCGGGTAAAGGCAGTAAGGGAAAAAGCTATGCAGAATATCAAGCGGAAAAGACGGGAACAAGTTGGAAAGGCAAGCTAAAAATTGCCGTTGATACACTTATCCCCCAAGTAGCAAGTTTTGAAGAATTATTGCAGCGGTTACAGGAGGCTGGCTATGAGATAAAGCCGGGAAAATATATCTCCTGCCGCGCTCCCGGACAGGAACGCTTTACCCGCTTAAAAACCCTCGGTGCAGATTATACAGAGGAAGCAATCAAAGAACGGATTGCAGGCAAGCGCACAAAGGCAGCGAAAGCTCCCAAAGAGCAGCGCGGCGTATCGCTGCTTATCGACATTGAAAGTAGTATCAAGGCACAAGAGAGCCGGGGCTATGAACAGTGGGCGAAAATCCATAATCTGAAACTGGCTGCAAAGACTATGAATTTCTTGACAGAACATAAGATTGAGCAGTACGCGGATTTAGTCAGCCGGATTGAGGAAGTAAATGCGGAAAATGAAAAGACAGCAGACGCATTAAAGAGCGTGGAGAAACGTCTTGCAAACATGGCGGTGCTGATGAAGCACGTTACCACCTACCAAAAGACAAAACCTGTCTATGAAGCATACCGCAGGGCAAAGGATAAGGACGCATACCGGGCAAAGCAGGAAAGCAGTCTGATACTCCATGAAGCAGCGGCAAAGGCACTAAAAACGGCGGGCGTTTCCAAGCTCCCGAATGTCGCCGCGCTACAAGTAGACTATGAAAAGCTCCGGGAACAGAAAGAAGCCCTTTACGCGGACTATGGCAAACTGAAAAAACAGGTCAAAGAGTACGACGTTATCAAACAGAACATAGACAGCATTTTACGGCAGCCAAGAGAGCCGGAACGGGAAAAAGGGAAAGAACGCGGGGAGTAGTTTTGTTCATACTTGTGTGATATAATAGTTCCTATCAAAGACAGTAGCCACATACTAAAGTGATACATTTTCAGCAAAGGAAGTGTCAGAAAATGGAACAGGAAATGCCGGACTATGAAACGATATGCGCTGCCGTTGTGGGCGAAAAATGGGCGTTGGAAAAGGTGCTTGATTGTTACGGCGACGAAATCAACCGCCTTGCAATGGTAAAAAAGTGTCAGCCGGACGGGACTATCAAAGAGGAAATCGACGAAGATTTACGGCAAACACTCATAATGAAACTGTTAGAAGCTATCCCACAATTTCCAATGGAAAAGGAGTGATACCATGACACGCGGAGAAATTTGGAAAGACTTTTTCAAGAGAAACGTTTTGCCCGCCGTTATTGCATTGTTTTTATTCTTCATGTTCAAGAACATCTTTACAGAGGACGGGTAGACCAATTACTTTTATGTATGGCTGTGCTGCGGTATCCCCTTTGGCATTCGCCGTATGTTCGTATGGCTTGTACCGCATGGATATGACATAGCTGGAACGGTGGGTATCGTTGCCATTAACTTCATTTTGGACGGCATTATCGGCGGGGGCATTTTAATATGGCGGCTTGTCGTTGCTACGTGGTATATCCCCCTTACGATATACCGTTTACTTACCGCAGATAAGAGTGCAACCCCTCAAATCAATATAGAGAAAGGATTTAAAAGTTATGAATGAAAGAGAAAGAATTATTCATTTATGGTTTGATATGTGGCTAAAACAACAAGATTTAGGGATTGATAGTATTTTTACAGAAGATGTGATTTACACTGAAAGTTGGAGTCCTAAGTATGAAAGTCGAAAAACAGTAAAACATTGGTTTGATGAATGGAATACTCGTGGAAAAGTCTTAGTGTGGGATATTAAACAATTTTTTCATAAGGAAAATCAAACTATTGTAGAATGGTATTTCAAAAACAAAATGAATAATGGTAATATTGAAGAATTTGACGGAATTTCTTTAATAGTATGGACGGAAAATAACAAAATAATGGAGTTGAAAGAATTTGGTTGTAATCTCAATACCTATAATCCATACGCCCAAAATGATATGCCACAATTCAGAGATGAAAAAACAAAGTGGTTTTGAAGTTTTAAAAGCCGGGACGCAGACAGTCGGTAAAGACTATCCGCGCCCCGGCTTTCTTATGGGTACAGCGATAAAATGTTACGCAGTAGAACGCCATTTTTGAGGGAAAAGGTATAAAACCCTTGCCGCGTCATTTTCACACCCGGAAAGCCCTGTAAATCAAGGCTTTTTTTGCCCCTACTGCGTAACAAGGGCGCGTCGTTTCCTCATGCGCTCCGCTGCCTGTCTGCGGGTAATACGCTTCCGGCAGTCCGGGCAGTATTTGACGCTGTTAGAGGTGGACGCAAAAGAAGCTCCGCACTCGGTACAACGCTTTTTATCCTCGGTCTTGAAAAGCTCTGCATACAGCAGCTTATCAAAGGGAAGTACGGCGGTCTGAAACCATTTGCATAGAAGAGAATAGGAAATAAGCTGCGGGCAGACACATTCCTCCCCGTCGTCCAGTAAAATACAGTGTCCGTTATCGCAGTTGCAGCACTCCTTTTTTACAAGGCTGTTGACTTTCCGGCTTTGGGGCGGCGTAAGCCGCTTTAGCCCGGTCATACCTCATCAGCGGCGAAAATGGCAAGCTCCGTATACTCATTTTCTGTCAGAGGTGCAATTTTCGCAAGGGTGCGCTTCGCCAGTTCCCGCATATCCTCGTCCATAAACGGCAGCGCAGCGTTGATGTTCTCCATAAGCCCGCGCTTACCGCCCTCATTGTAAATGCTCAACAGGTTTGTTTCTTCAACGGTCAGTCTAATCATGCTCATACCTCCAATTCGTGATGTTTTGATTTTGCTGTCTTTTTCGGGACTTTTGGGGATTTTTCTGTTTGTAACTGCGCCCGGACAGAGGGAGGGGACTGTTTCATCTCTTTATTCCTCTCGCTTTTATCTATCAGCGCATAAACTCCATGCCTGCCCTCCAACGTAGATAAGGAAAGGCTTTTGTAAGGGAGCATGGAAAGCAGCCGTTCCATATCCTTATCCGTTGCCAGTGGAACAAAGTAGGGAGAAAGTTCTACCGCACAATGGGTCTTTTCGGGGCTGTCCGGTTCTCCAAGCCCTTTTACATTTTCCACAATCCGGCGGGCTTCTGTTTCAATCTGTCTATCATGCAGGGCGGCGATATGTAACTGAAAATCCCTCTGCGTATGCGGTGTTCGTTTTTTCTGCTGTTCCCTCAAAAGGCTTTTTAAGGCTTCCGGGTCGTTTGGCTGTGCTTCAAAACGTATAAACTTTCCAAGTTGCGGGTCAGTGTCCCTGTCAAAATATTGTCCGGCAGGCTTTGTCAGCTCCCCATGCTCATAAATCAGCGTGTAGTTGTCGGCAGGGATTGATTTTTCGATTACTTCCCGGAAATGCTGCAAATAATCCAGTTCATAAAGATTGCCCTTGATTTTTTCCTGCTCTGTGCCTGTCAGTTCCACCGCATAGGCAAGGATAGTATCGCGGGTCTGTTCCCCGTAAAACCGCCATGTATTATGCTGCCTTGTGTCCTTTAGAAAAACGTCCCGTTCCCGGAAGCAGCACGTCCCGGACGGGCGGGAAAACCACAAAAGCCGTTTGTCCTCCGGGATAAGGCTTACCGCCGCTTTCCGCAAAATCTGTTTGTCTATGTCAAAATCGCTCTGATAAAAAGCGGTGTTCTGTTTCATTATGGCTTCAAGGGAAGCAATAACGTCCACATTTTCAAATTTTTGTAACTTCATAGGTCAGCTCCTTTCCAAATCCTGTGTTTTCTGTCTTGCCTGTTTCTTCGGTGCCTGTTCTTTCGCTGCTTTAAGCTGCGCCCGGATAGAGGACTTTTTCTCCGGCTCTGCCTGTTTCTTTTCTGCTTTGAGGGCTTCGGCGTATTCTGCAAGGGAAATCTGTCCTCCGGCTTTTGCTTTTTCTTCCAGTTCCGTAGCGGTCGGGGTGTTGTTTATCTGCCCGTCAATCATGTTGTAATTCTGCTCGGTGGTCTGTTCGGCAGCTTTCAGATAATTTTCCGGCTGCAAAAACTCCGGCACGTCCTTATAACCGAAGCTGTCTACATAGTGGGCGGTGTCCTGTCCGTTCTGATGAAGTACCACCACGTCGGAAACGGAAAGGCTGTGTCCCTTAAAATCTTTCGGGTGGTCGATATTAAAGCGGGTGTAAATATCTTCAAGGGAAGTCCCCGGCGTAAGAGGTGCGGAATAGACAAGTGTATAGTTTTTCGCGTCTACCCGGTGTCCGGCGGCAATCAGACGGTCGTAAGGCTCAAAACGCAAGTCCCTTGTTTCGTCCCCGCCTTTTATCTGATAAATGGAAAAGGTGTCTTTATCCTGTGGGGCTTCCTGCTCCGGCTGCCCTTGTGCGAATTGTTCCTGTGCAGCTACCTTTTGCGCCCGGATATGCGCCCGCTGTAACTCGGTAGGCTTTTCCCCGGTAAGAGGTGCAATCGCCTTGACATAATCAGCCGCATAATAGGCGTTACTGGTAAGCTGCCGCTGCCATGCCCCTGCTTTGGGCGACCAACGGAAGCCATTACTTTTTAGGGCTTCCCGCGTGGCTTCGTCCGGCTTATCCTCAAAGAAGATTTGCAGTCGGTTCGCTTCGGTGTTTGCTTCCACCTTGCCGCCGTCGAATTCCCAACCCACAAAACCGATTTCTTTTTGCTGTGAAAGGGATTTGATACGGTCTTTCACGCGCCGGATTTCCGCGCTGTTGTTGGATAACGCCCAAGTCGCAAAGGGCTTGTCCCCCAAATGCCAACTGCTCGCCATGTCCGCTTTTAATTTTTCAAACTGTTCCGGCAACAAATGCGGGCAGCCGTCAAGGGTCTTGTGCTTACGGTAATAGGCGTTTACGGCTTTCATGGTTTCCTGTGATTTTTCAAGGCTTTCCAGTTTCTTTTCTAACTTCTGTACTGCCTGCGGGTCGTCTGCGCTGATACCGCCCATGCCGGTACTGCGGATTTTATCAAGAAGCCCTTGTATGTCCTGCCATTCCCGGTAATTGCTGTCGCGGGCTGCGTTCTGCTTTTCTTTCTTCCTTGTGGGGAAGTTAGAGCCGCCCGCAATCAGGATAGAGGGAACACGCGCGTCAATCTCATAGCCTTTGTTCATGTTCGCCGCCAGTTTCCGGGCGTAGGTGTCAAGCAGGCTGTCGATTTTCTCATGGTACATCGGGTCTACCCGCTGTTTTTGCCTTTCTGCGATTTGTACGGCTTCATCTACATAATGCCTGTATTCAGCCGTCGCGCTGCCTTGCTTATAATCGGAAAAGCTGTTCATATCCTTTGCACGTTTGGCGGCAGCTTCATTGATAGGATAATAAGGGGCGGCGGGTGCAGCCTGTTCCGGCTGTGTTTCTTTTTCCTGTACCGGGGCTGTTTCTTCGGGAAGCTCCGGCGTGGCGGCTTCTGCTTCGGGCTGTTTGGTAGCTTCCTGTGCGGGCTGCGCCTGTTCGGTGGTCTGTTCCTTATCCTGTGCCTTTTGGATTGCTGCAAAATGTCCGTCTATGGTATCAATCAGATTTGCGGCGGTGCTGCGGATTGTTTCAAGAGAGCCTTTCAGTTCTGCAAGTTCTTTTCCGCTGCTCCACCCGGCGATATATCCAAAGGAATAGTCCGACGTATCAAGCCCGTAGTGTTGGCAAACGGCATAGGCGACGCTTTCTGCCTGTACCTCGCGGGTGCGGCGGTCGGGACGTTCCGGCGCGTCTTTGTCTATGTCATGGAGTGTCGCATGGGCAATTTCATGGATAGCGGTCTTGATATTCTGCAATTCGTCCATGCCCTCGTTGATGAGAATACACTTTTCCTCATAATTGCAGCGTCCTTTTACGCCGCCGCTTAGTGCTTCAAATCCCATAGCAAAGGGAGAAGTCTTTTCAAGGGCAGCGAAAAAATCCTTGTATTGTTCCACGTTGCCCGTCAGCTCATAGGTAAGGGCAGGAAGCTCCTTTCCCTCGGTCTGTGAAATATCAAAGACAGATACCACACGAAAGGCGGGTATCTTGATTTCCTTTTCCTCGGTAACAGGTTTCCCGTCCTTATCGAAAACAGGCTTTTGGGTGTCCGGGTCGATTTTTTCCACCTGTTTCTTAACGGTAAACGGGGACGGCGCAAGTATCTTGATAGCTTTTTCTCCCGGCTTTACATGGCGGTCAAATTCCTTTTCCCATTGTTTATAGCCTTTTACAAGGTTGCCGCCCTGCATGGCGATAAGGATTGTATTGTTTAGGCTGTAATCATGGAATTTAGACATAGTACGCAGATAGTCGGCGTAACGGTCGCTTTCATAAATCCCCAAAATGCCCTGTTCCAGTCGGTCGGTAATCTCTTTCATTTTGTTGGCGGGCTTTTCGGAAGATAGGATAATCGGGAGAACCGGGGGCTGCTCTGTGGCAGTGGTCGGTATGGCTGCGGCAGCGTCAAGGTCTGCCTGTTCCTTTTCCTGTACTGGCGGCTGCGGTGTTACCCGATATTCCTCCGGCACGTCCCGTCCGTCATACCACTGTGTAAAGGTGTTGCGGTTGTTGTAGATATATCCCTGCTCGGTAAATCTGCCCCCGTCATTGATAGCAGCGTCCCGCCCGTATTCCTCATACATGAAATATTTTTTTGCTTCTTCGGGCAGCTCCAACTCGTCCAGTTCTTCAATCAGATAATGCCCGTAATCTTCCTCACTCTGTACGGACGGATAAAGCCAGTAACAGTCAAGGTTTTGTGCAAGGTTGATAATGTCCTGCAAGTCCCTTGTATGGTCGCCGTATGTGATAGCCGCAGCAAATTTTTCCCGGTCGTCGTCAAACTGCATTTTCAAAAGCTCGCCCAAATAGTTCAACTCGTCAAGGCTTTCAAGCTCTGTCAATTTCCCTGCCAGTCCCGCAATAGAGGACTGGTATTCTGTGATATGTAGCTCCCCGTAGTTTTTGCCGTCTATCCCGATACGGTCAAAGATTTCTTTCAAATGCTCGGCAGTCGTGGGGAATGATACCCATTCGCCCGCAGGTCTGCCCTCGGTGTACTTTCCAAGATTAGAAAGATACCCGCTTAAAATCGGTTGTTCCATGTGTTCGCTCCTTTCTTTCTCAATCATGCGGTGCATAAGCTCGTAGTCCTCCATGCTCATGCTCCCGTCAAATAGATAGGGGTCGGGTTCTTCGCCGTCCCGGTAGGCTTTTTCAGAAAAAGGCAGCCCCGCAGCGTGGGCGGCGTCTCTTGCTTCCTCGATAAGCTCCGGCGGCAGCCTGTCGTCGTGGGCTTCGATAAATTCCCCGATATTGCTATATCCGTTTTCGTAGTGGCGACGCACCCCGGCGGTTAGTTCGTCAAGGTTCCTATCCTCGCCAAGATAGCCGGAATAATAGCCGTTTACCACAACGGCGGCAGGGTCAGCCTGTTTGATTTCTTCCATGCGGCTTCTGTCCTCCGGGTAGAGAATATCGCTCATTTCAAGGTGGAAATATTCTGCGTTCCAAGAGCGTCCCGTTTTCCAAAACGCCACCCAAGCGATACCGTCCCTTAATTCTTCTTGATAGTCCTTTACGGTGTCCCGTAAACTTGCCATGTGTAACCTCCTTTCTTCGGTTTCAGAGGGTAAAACCCTCCATAAAACAGAGGGTTTGGGAAACTTCCCAACAAGCAAAAATCCCCGCCGTTCTCGGTAGAGAAAGCAGGGATTTTACGGAAAAGGGTACTCTTTTCCTATGCTTGCTATTCAGTTATTTTTTCTTCGGCAGTTCAATGCGGTAGTTGACATATCTCCCGCCCGTATCAGCCAATACGATAGTTCCGTCGTAGGTTTTGCCCGTCTTTGGGGAATAGAGCTTTTTCACATTTACTTTGCCGGATTTTAAGAGTGCAGCGGCAATCTTCGGGGTAAAGGCTACTTTGCGTTCCTCAAAGAAACGGTCATTTTTCCACATGGTAAAGATACATTCTTTGTTGCTGCAATAGTAATTCTTCTTGCCCTCATAAACGGGAGAACCGCAGCGGGGGCAGCTTCCCAACGCTTCCCGTTCCGGCTTGAACATCTGCGCTTTATCATCAGAAAGAAACGGATAGGTCTTTACCAGTTCCCGCGCCATATTCTCGATACCCTCCATAAATGCGGCGGGGTCTGCCTTGCCTTTTGCAATCTGCGTCAGATTGTTTTCCCATTCTGCGGTAAGCTGCGGGCTTGTCAAGGTGTCCGGCAGGACGCACACAAGGTTGATACCGTCTTTTGTGGGAAGTAGCTGCTTGCCTTTTCGTTCCACAAAGCCGCCCTTTACCAGTTTTTCAATGACAGCGGCGCGGGTGGCGGGAGTTCCAAGCCCTTTGCGTTCTGCGTCCGGGTCGGTGTCCTCGCTTCCGGCGTGCTCCATAGCAGAGAGCAGCGACGCTTCGTTGTGAGGTTTTGGCGGTGTTGTGTCATGTTCCGTTACCGTTGCCGCCGGATTTTCAAAGGTCTGTCCCTCGGTAAATGGCGGCAGGGTCTTTTCTGTGTCGCTGTCTGCGTCGTCCGTTTCGGGCTTGTTCTTTAAGGCTGCCCGGTAACGGCGGTCAATCTCTTTCCAACCGTCGTACAGCACTGTTTTTCCCTTTGCGGTAAAGGACTGTTCGGCACATTCAAATGTAGCCGTAACCGCTTCAAAGATATGTACTGCGGCGGTCGCCATGAGCAGACGCGCCCCGGCAAGGGTAAGGATATTCCTTTCGCTTTCCGGCAGCGCGGCAAGGTCGGTCTTTGCAAGCTCCATAGTCGGGATAATGGCATGGTGGTCTGATACCTTTTTACTGTTCAGCACTTTTGCAAGCTCCGGCGCAAAGTCCATGCCCGCCATAAAAGAAAATTTCCCACAAAGCAGCTTGATAATGCCCGCCGCTGTGTCGCCCATGTCGTCGGTCAGAAATGCGCTGTCTGTTCTCGGATAAGTAAGCAAACGCTTTTCATACAAGGCTTGTGCAAGGTCAAGGGTCTGTTTTGCCGTATATCCGAACAGGCGGTTTGCTTCCCTCTGTAAAGAAGTAAGGTCAAAGAGCTTCGGCGGAGCTGCGGTCTTTTTCTCTTTCACAAGGGAAGTACATACTGCCCGCGACGCTTCGCAAGTCGTTTTTAATGCGTCGGCTTCTGCCTTATTTGAAATTCGTTCACTTGCAGCTTCCGCGCCGGATAATGCAAGGCGTACATGGTAGTATTTTTCTTTCTTGAAAGTGGTAATCGCTGCGTCCCGGTCAACAAGCATTTTTAAGGTCGGGGTCTGTACGCGCCCCACGTTCAAGGTATGATTGTAAAGGACAGAAAAAAGGCGGGTGGCATTGATACCGATTAGCCAGTCTGCTTTTGCCCTGCATAATGCGGAAGCAAAGAGAGGGTCATAATCCCTGCCGTTCTTCAGACAGGAAAAGCCCTCTTTGATTGCGCTGTCCTCCATAGAAGAAATCCAAAGGCGGCGCATAGGTTTCTTGCAGCCTGCCATTTCATAGACAAAACGGAAAATGAGTTCTCCCTCGCGCCCTGCGTCGCAGGCATTGACGACTTCGGAAACGTCTGCCCGGTGCATAAGCTCCTTTAAGGTTTTGAATTGCTTTTCCTTGTCAGCGGAAACGGTGTATTTCCATTCCTGCGGCAAAATCGGTAAGCTGTCATAGCTCCACTTTTTATACTGCTCCCCGTAAGCGGCAGCTTCCGCAAGCCCTACCAAATGTCCCACACACCAAGAAACGATATAGCCGCTTCCTGTGAGAAATCCGTCTTTCTTTTCCTTTGCCCCAAGTACGGCAGCGATTGTCTGCGCCACACTGGGCTTTTCTGCGATAACTAAAATCAAATAAAAATCCTCCTTTCGGGTAAAAGAAAAGAGCAACCGATTTTTCGATTGCTCCTACAAGTGATTGTATAAAATTGTGCGATATGAAATAGTAAAATGATTTGACAAAACTAAAATTTATCCAATATTGAGTAAACTATGGATTACCCAAGGTTGAACTGTAACCATGATTATAAATGTGTAAATTGCAAACAAAGGCACTTCGACCATATCATTGACATTCTCAGATTGAAATTGTTTTCTTAAATTATTAGGCAAGACTTTTGATAGCAAATAATAAACCAAATATCCTAAACAGACTCCAACTGTATTTGTAATAAGGTCATTTATATCTGTTGAACCCCAACCAAACATCTGAACAATTTCAACAGATAAAGAGAATAGAAAGCCAGTTAATGCAACTGTCTTTATGTGATGATACTTTTTATACAGAAATGGCAGGAAAACTCCTAAAGGTACAAATAAAATTAAATTAAGTATAGTATCTATTGGTCCGGTTATCATCTGTCTCTTATACACATCTCCGAGCCCACGAGACTACGCTGCA
>ENA-OZHH01001457-OZHH01001457.1-human-gut-metagenome-genome-assembly--contig:-NODE-1457-length-10893-cov-4.849050_pt1 | contig 10893 bp, 9 predicted proteins | sample MGYA00244045_ERZ653684 | MGnify/ENA primary metagenome ERZ653684 (study PRJEB26926, sample SAMN06165264) | human gut metagenome | biome: ENVO:00009003; feature: ENVO:2100002; material: ENVO:00002003... | reverse complement strand
GATGCAGCGTAGTCTCGTGGGCTCGGAGATGTGTATAAGAGACAGCATCTGCATCATGCCGGTGGTTGTCTACCCCAAAAAATATTTAAGCGAGCTTAAAGAAGAAATCGGGGATGTAAAAGCAAAAATCGCATCCGGGGAGCAGCCTGTCTTTGACAGCGTGGACGCCCTGTTTGACAAATTGGAGGCGGAATGATGGCGTATGAGTTTACCTTTACGCCCCGTTTCCAAAAGCATTTTAAGGGTCTGACCGTACAGGAGAAGAAGCAGCTTAAAAACAAGCTGGAACTTCTGGCCGAAAATCCTTCCCATCCGTCGCTGCGCACTAAACGCATCCAGGGAACCACGGATCTTTTTGAGTGCAGCGTCAACATGGACATCCGCATTATCTGGTATTACGAAGGCGACAAAATGATTATCCTGGTGGACGTAGGGCATCACGACATATTAAAGCAGTTTTAAGCAGCAGGGCGGTACGCTATGACAGTGTACCGCCTTTTGCTGCCTTCTGCCTTTCTTTTATTGTACCCTGCAATCTTCCTGATATGCCCAATCTCACTACCGGCGATAATTCCCTAATTACTCTCTAAAAGTCACTTTTTTATTTTCCTGTACTTCCAAATCCGCCTGTGCCGCGCTGCTCGCCAAGTTCGGTAACAAAATCCGCGATCACAACCGGGGTGATCACAAGCTGGCCCACGCGGGAGCCTTTGGAAAGCTCCTGCGTCTGATTGCTTACATTACTGATGATCGCATGGATTTCCCCACGGTAGCCGGAATCCACAGGAGGCAGTTCACAGACCAGCCCTTTTACCGCCATGCTGGTACGTGGGAACACATAGCCCGCATAGCCGTCCGGCACTTCAATCCCGAATCCAAGAGGAACCTTTGCGATCTCTCCCGGCTGCAAAGTACAGTCATAGGGCATGTAAACATCCGCGCCGGCATCGTTCCCATGCGGACGGAAAGGGCGGCGGCCCTCCGGCACGCCAAAGTCAATCAATTTGATCTTCATGCGCGCCTCCTTCCGAAAGTGCCGGATAGTCCGCTTTCAGAAGATCCTCCGGCGTTATATCCGCGTCTATTTTTCTGCCGCAGGCCATTTTCCCCTCCAGGCATTTGTCCCGTTGGCAGAACGATCCTGTAAGGCCAGGGGCAAACAGCGCCGGGCTTAAGGTATAAAGCTCCTGCCAGATTTTCAAAAGTACGATCCGGGTTTCGTCCGTATTGCGCCGGCATACCCGCTGGCCGATGATGTGTTTCCACTGATAGGGCGTGGCGCTGATAATCAGCACATTCCGAAGCCCCTGGGGTGTGGCATAGCCCGCCGCGTCATGGCCGATTCCCTCGGCACACAGCTTTTCGTAACAGTCCATACCTTCGTGACAGCTTTTTAAGTACAGTTCCCGGACCGCAGCCGGGGCGGCCAGAATCTCATAGGGTACGGCAAAATCCGCCTGCCCCGCATAATTGCTGTACTGTAAGGACGCGCTCATAAACTTTACTTCGTTCTGATGGCGCGTGATCTGCGACAGGAACCGCCTGCTTGCCCCCACAACAGCAACGGTGATCACCGCAAATTTCTGAACCGTGGGGTGCGGAAGGCCGCTGATTGCCGCCACGGTATTCTCGCTGAATGATTTTTCATAAAGGGCCATCAGATCATCCATTGTGGCAATCCGGTGGCCCCTTTGCGTGAGCCGGGCGGCAAAGACCATGTTTTTCTCGGCCTCTGCAATCGCCTGACAGTTTAATATTTTTACTTCAATCCGTTTGATTGGTATGTCCCTCCTTTACAATAGCTTTCAGTAAGAACAGATAGTTGAGACTGTCTGTGATCTTTTCATTCCATGTACTTAAATCGTAATCCGTATCATCGTCAAAGCACATGTCATACAGGGAAACGATATGCTTCGCCAGCATCCCGGCAAGGGCACGCTCCGGCGTGGTGTGCTGTAAAGCTGCCGCCGCCTTAAAAGCCCCCAGCCGGTCCGTATCGTCCCCGGTGTATTCTTTGGTTTTCTTTTGCAGAGTGTCAGCGCAGAGCTGCACCTGCTCGTCAAATACGGCATTGACTTCCTTTTGTGTGATATGGCATCCCTCCTTTGAAAATGAACTGTCCCGAATTTTGTCTATTATTCGGGACAAATTTATATAAAGTTCCCGGCATTATGCGCTGGGAAGGTAGATCCAGTCGTGCATCAGGCACACGCTGGGTTCGTCCTCCCTGGGAACCAGGCGGTAGGTACATTCCCCGTACACGGTCCGTTTGTCCTCAATCTCCATGCCATACGCCTTATAGAAGCGGTATTCCAGGTTGGAAATGATACAGCGGAGCGTCTGCAGCGCCTCCCGCTGTGAGGTCACGATCAAATCCCGGTCAATGCTGCGCTTTAAGAACAGCAGGGATTTATAAAGCTGTACCTCTGTCCGGTAAGGGCGGCAGTTCATATGTTCCAGCCAGTTGCTAAAGGCTACCGGCCCGCTCTGGATCACATCACGCTCCGGGTGGTAATACTCGTAGCAGTCCAGGTTTGCCGTGTTCAAAAGATAGAGCATTTCCCGGACCTCATTTTCCGGCATATCATAGAACCGCAAAAGGGAGCGGTACAGATGGACGTAGCCGGGTATTGAAATAATGGCATTCACCATAGAAAAATCCTCCTAAATAGCAGGTGCGGGAGCAGACAGCCCCCGCACCGGTTTCCCATATTCTTGTTAATCGTTTACAGCCGCCAGTTTTCCCATGACAATGAAGCGGCTCGCGCCTCCGGGCGTACAGGTGGAAAGGGTCAGCACCTTGTCACTGGAAGTCACCGTAACATCGGTTTCAATGACAGAACGGCCCGCCATTTCAGAAAGCCATGTGGTGTAGGCCCCGTCATCCTTGAAGCTAAGCCTCCAGGGGGAAGTGTCGCTGCCGGACTCGCTGGGTTTTGCTACAAACGCCGTGAAAATTTCCACGACATAGCCGCCGTCAGGGGTGACAAGATACATCTGCGGGTGTCCGTCATAATAGCTCTGTTCGTCATACTCATTCAGCGTGGCGAACATGGAGCCGTCCCGCATATTGTGGCCGTAGATAATGGTATTGCGGTCCGAAAAATCCTCCTGATTTTCATAATCCGCAAACAGGCAGCCCGTCTTATTATAGGTACCGTCATACAGGTGGTGCAGGTAATACTCGTTGTCGTCTGTCTGCGTGACCGGGTAGTTAATGGCCGTATCAGGAAGGGTAAGCCACCCGATGATGTCCGGCCCGGTTTCCCGGAGCGCATCAAAATCCACTGTGGGGAGGACCACAGAAGGGTCCTCCCCGGCAGGTTCCGTTTCCGTATTATCGTCCTCCGGCGCTTCGGTCTGCTCCGGCAGCTCTACATGGGAAGCAATGTCCTCATAGGCCCCGGCGCTCTCGGAATACTGGTTAAGGTCGCGTACCATCAGAAACCCGCTGCCAAGTGCCAACAACCCGCAGAGGGAAACCACCGCAATACCAACAACTTTTCTCTTTGGGGTATTTCTGCTGTACTTGCCCTTTTTGAAATAGGCTGCGGCAAACAGCCCGCCGCCAATCACAGCCAGCGCCAGGAGCCCGCCATACAGGAAAATGAAATTGTCATCCCCAGTCTGCGGTACCGCTTTATCAGGGTTAGATGGTGTGGACGGATTGGACGGTGTTTTCGGATTATCCGGGTTATCCGGGGTGGTCGGTTTCTCCGGCTTTTCATTGAAGAACTGGACCGTTGCGGTTTCGTCTGCCTTGATCTCCACGGTGGCAGCGTCAGGAATGATATAGTCCCTGCTTGCCCGGTTGGAGATTTCCGTTACGGTATAAATGCCAACACGCAGCCCTTTGACCTCGATCACGCCGGATTTTGGACTGGTAAAGGTCTCACAGTAGGAGCCGTCTGCGCTCTTGACCTCAAAAGCGAACCCATCCTTGCGCCCGTCACTGGAATCCTTTGTAATCTTCAGGTTCCCGCGGTACGCCTCATTGGTAAAGCCCCGTCCGGCCTCACCATTTTCCACAACCGCAACCTGGCCGTCCTCTGTGATGGCAAAGTAGTAGGCGTTCCCGTCAAGCTGGTAGCCCTCCGGTGCCTTGCTTTCCTTCACAAAGTAGCCCTTTGCCAGAAGGCCCTCCGCGGTATGGTAGCCTGCATCCGATTCTTTCAGTGTGCCGATCTTCGTATCTTCGGAATCAAATTCCTTATTGCCGTTGGCGTCCTCATACAGATCGAATACCGCGCCGTAGAGGAAACGCAGGAAGGTGTTGTTATCTTTGTCCTCTTTCTTCACAGAAGAAGGCTCGTCTACTGCCTCGGTTTTCATCACCTGCACGCTGCCGCGGATCAGGGTATTTTCCACTTTGATTTCAATGCGCTGGCCGTCCACACCGATATAGATATGGTGCTGCTGCGGGCTTACCGTATAAAGTGCCGGAGAGGAAATTTCCTTTACAATCCAGTGGCCGTAAGGGATATTCTCAAAGGCAAAGCTGCCATCCTCGGCAGTGGTGACAGTAAGCAGCGCATTTTCCTCGGTAAATTCTTCCGTGTCCGGCCTGAATAATCCCATCAGTGCCCCGGACAGCTTCACATCTTCGCCGCCCTCCGGGTTTTCGCCGACTTTCACGCCGTCCACACGCCCGCGCAGCAGGTCGTTGGAAACAACCTCGCCTTCATTTACAAGAATCTGCACCAGCGCCGCCTCCTGGCCGGCATACTCAAAGACAACCGGATATTCGGTATCAGAGAGGATATAGGCGTTGTTTGTGGTGCGTTCCTTCACATAGTAGCTGCCAAAAGGCAGGTCGGAAGCAAAGGAAGCGTCATAGCCGCCCGCCTCATTCGGGTCAACGGAAACCACCTCTAAAAGCCCGCCAGCCGGAATTACGCTGCCGTCAAGAGCCGTCAGGTCTGCGGAAGCATACAAGCCGAAAGAAATATCTTTGTATTCCTCATTCATGCCAAGCCCAAAAAGATCGTCCGTTTCCAGTGCTTTGAACAGGCTCACATCCACCTTCTGACGCTCGTCATAAAGTCCGATGGCGGTCTGCGTTACTTCCACAGTTTCACCCGCATAAGTAAGCTCGGCATATTCCGGCTGGGTATTTAAGACCATCCCCTCCGGCGCCTGGCGTTCCTCCAGACGGTAGCGGCCCAGATAGAGAAGCCCGCTCTGGGCGGTTCCATCCTCCCCGGTGGTAAGGGTTTCCACAACCGTATCTTTTGCCGCCCTGAGCGTTCCGTCACCGGTATAAATATCTTCATCCGCGATCACGTCATAGACTGCGCCCGGCAGCCCCATGACCTCATACACCGGCTGGTACAGACCATCGTTTTCCTGGACGGAAGCGAATACCTCGCCGGTCTTGGTGATGGTAAGCTGCCCCTTCTGCGGCATATTGTACTGCGTAACCGTGACAACGGCCTCGCTGCCGTCAATGGTAAACGGCACCGGCTCGCTGGAAAGTACATACCCGTAAGGCGCCGCCACCTCGTAAAGCTCATAATCCCCGGTGTGCAGAGGCTCCGGCAGCATCAGCCAGCCTTCATCCGATACATAGAAGGTATCAAGGGTTTCCGGGTTCGGATAGTAAATATCCTGGGTGACAAATTCCCCGGTAGACAGGTCCTTGATCTGGAAACCGGTGCCCGTCATGGGGATAATATTGCCGGTCTCCGCGTCGCATTTCTCCACACGCAGCCTTGCGGTAATGGTGCGGTTATTCAGGATATAACTGTAAGTCTGTCCGTTGGAGGAAATAAAGACCGTAAAATCCGGGATAAACGCTTTTCCTTCCTCGCCGGAAACCTGGTGGATCGTATAATGGCCGTAAGGGAGCATTTTGGAGGAAGTGAAGCCGTCTCCATCGGTGGTAAGCAGATCACGTTCGCTTTCCTTTGCCGCATCATAGCTGCCTGCCGCCTTCAGGTAAACCTCAAAGACCGCGCCGGCCTCTGGGCGCTCAATGACGCCCTCATTGGGTTCGTCCGTATTTTCATCCCCGGACACATCCGGGTCCAGGTCGTCCGTATGCTTCACCAGCTGGATATTTCCATAAATGACCGTTTCCGTAACCTGGTTTTCCGTGGTATTCAGTTCCACTTCATACAGGGTCGGGGAAGCGCCCACCTCATAGACCGTATCGTTTAAGAGGTAGCCGGTGCTGGGATCAATCTCCCTCACCGTCCAGTTATCACCGCAGACATAGTAGCGGGTCATAAAGCTGCCGTCCGGCCCGGTGGTGTAGGTGTCTACCAGCTCGCCATTGTTATAAATGCCATAAGTTGCACCGGCAAGGGTGGCGTCGCCCTGGGCGGTGCCGGTATCAGCGTCGCTCTTTACCACATGGACGCGGAACTTTTTCAGGATATTGCTGAAATGCACCGTGGAGGTCTGGCCGCTTTCAATGGTGACATACTGTGCGGAAGGGATCACATAACGGTCCACCGGCAGCTCTTTCACCAGATAGGTGCCGGGCAGCAGCTTTTCTTTAATCTGCCCGTTTTCTCCGGTAGTGACGGTTTCATCCACTTTATTTCCCAAAATGTCCGTGCCTGAAATTTGGAAAGGAATCCCGGACACAATACCGTCCTCACTGGTCTTGACAATCTTTGCGGTGCCGTAGGTTTCGGTCTTGATCTTTACAAAGAAGGAAACCGGGTCGCTGGCGCCGGTCATCATAGTCTGGTAGCCGGGTCTGCCCCAGATCAGCATGTCATTGGCAACCGGGATGTCCTTTCGGAATTCAAAGGTGACGGGGTCCATAATCATGTTCTTACTGGTGAACGTGTACTTGTTCCCGCTTCTTGTGACGGAAACGCCGCTGCCTTTCAAAGTCTCCAGGTCGATTTTCAGGTTATTGGTGTCCGTGACAGTCAGGGTATAAATCTTCTTTTCCGTGTCCCATTTCAGTTCCAGCTCTGGTGCCTCGCTTTTCTTCGTGGAAGTAAAAGAGGGGACCGTGGAATGGGAGGCAACCTGTGACAAAATCCAGTTGTAGGCTTTTTCCGCAGGACGTCCGGCAATCACGCTGAAATACTGGTTGGCATCTGCATGGCCGTTCCCGTGCCGGCTGTATGGGTCGCTGCGAAGCTGCTGCTGGTATTCCCAAAGGATGATCTGCGTCGCCATTTTGTAATCGTCCTCGTTAATGCCGGACACAGGGAGGGAGGCGCCGGGTTTCCAGCCGTAGATTGCCGTGAGGGTGATCCCCCGTCTTGCCTCGGAAGGGAGCAGGTTTAAGTAATTGCTGTTGGTGCCGCTTTCCGATGTATAGGTATTGTCGGAAGTGTTATAGGCAATGCCGCTTTCCACGCAATATACCTGCTGGCTGCTCCCGTCCGAAGCTGTCAGCATATAGTGCCGGTAGGCGCTGCCGCCGGAGCTGGTACGCACATCCATCGTTCCGTCAGAATTATAGACCAGATAGGTGTAGGGCGCAGGGCTGTAATAATGCTGCCCATCGGAGCCGACATACTGGCCGCCCAGCCAGGAGCTTGCTTTCTGCCCCACGGAGGCGGCAAACGCCTGGGAGGGGAATACCCCGCAGAGGCATACCGCGCAGAGCAGAAGTGCCAGAAGCCTTTTCAGGCCGTGCTTTTTCATATTTACCATAGAAATCCTCGCTTTCTTATATTTGGTTGGAATACAAAAGGACAGCTTTACTCGCTGTCCTCCTGTTCCTTATTGATTCTGTCATCAAAATCATCTTCGGAGAGATATTCCGGCTCTCCATAGGCTTCATCCGGGTCAAAGCCTTCGCCGTACCCGTCATCCTCGAAATCTTCGTCATCCTCTGCCTGCTGCTTCGGACGGACGATCTTTACATAATAGCCAACGCCGCCTACCGCAAGCAAGGCAACGATAATAAAGATAATCGTGCCGGCACTGCCGTTGTCCTTTTTCGGCGGTTCGGTCTGTGCGGGTTCCTCTGTTTCCGCAGGTCTTTCCTTTCTGGTGCAGCCTTTGAGGTCATTCTTGCAGACCGGGCAGGCGGTATTGACTTCGCCGGCTTCGCATTTATCCGTACAGGTGCAGACGTCCTCTGCCGGGATCACGCTCATGGTGCCCTCGTTCTTTTCCGCCAGAGCCATCAGGTCAGCTTCGGTAACACCATTCAGGAAGTAGACGTTGTTGTCGTCCCGCTTGCCGTCAATGATAAGATAGAACACATTTCCGGCCTCGGTGGTAATCGTGTAAAACTGCTTATCGTCACCCTCGCCAGTAGCTTCATCCAGCACTGTGCCGGTTCCCTCCGGGGTAAACGCGCCATCCGGGATAGAGGAAGTGGTTTCCGTTTCTTCCTGGGAATTGGAGCTGCCGCCATTTGTGCCGGAGGCTGTATTGCTGCCGGTATTGGTACCCGCATTAGAACTATTCCCGGAAGCATTACTGCCTGAATTGCTGCTTTGGGCGTTAGTATTTGTACTGCCGGAAGAAGCAGCCTGGGCTTGCACAGGTTTCACCGCTGCGCTGTTCTGGTTCTGCTGTACCGTGGCAGCAGGTTTCTCCGTGGGTGCTGGTTCCTCATAATAGGGATTCTCAAACTTCACGGTCTTTGAGCGGTTCCCGGCATAATCCTGGGCATACACGCTTACCTGTTTTCCTGTGCCGGCATAATCCTTTAAGGTGACGGTAGCCGTCCCATTGGTCAGGGAGTTGATACGGTTCCCGTCCACAAAGACCGCCTCCACGCCGGAATTGTCGTCGCTGCTTTCTACTTTCAGCGTACCGCCGTCCAGAGAAGCCGCAAGCTCCGGCGGTGTGGTATCTTTGTCCCCGGCAGCATAAGCCGTCAGGGGCAAAGCGATGGCGCTTATGACAAGCACAAGCGCCAATAGCAGAGAGATTTTCTTAGTCCTCATTCATGTCCTCCTGTTTCTGCAGCGGACCATCCCCGGACGGAGCGGCCTGCTGCGATTTCAGAAATTCGGCCAACTGCTGGGGCGTCAGATGGAAGCTGCGGGCAATCGCCACATAGTCGGTGTTCTCCAGCTCCGTTTTCTGTTTTTCCAGGTCGCGGAGCCTGGCCTGCATCTCCGCAATCTTGTTTTTTGTCTTGTCGATCTCTTTCTCCAGTTTTTCAATCTTAGGGTTCAATTTATTACCTCCAATCTGTCAGGGCAGACGCCCAAATGTATAAAAGTGTTGCTGCCAGTAGCTTGTGTTGATGTTCGCGTAGGAGATCGGGTCCCCGCAATGGATCATCATCCCGTTACCCACATAGATTCCCACATGGCTTGCGCCGCTGGTATTGTAGGTCCCCTGGAAGAAGATCAGGTCGCCGGGTCTTGCATCGGCGCTTGATACTGGCGTACACACGCCTAAAAGCCCATTCGCGGTCAGGCGTCCAAAGTTCCAGCCCACGCCGCAATGGTTGACTACCCAGGAAACATAGCCGGAACAGTCAAAGGAAGTGGAAGGGCTTGCGCCGCCCCATACATACGGATAACCTAAATACTTTTCGGCCTCCGCAAGCATGGCCGCAAATTTTTCATCCGCAAGGGCCTCCGGCGGTACATCATAATTGAAATAATTCCCCCCGCCGCCTGCGCCTGCTGCCGGCAGATGCCGCTCGCTGGTATCGCCGGTATCGGCAAAATACAACGGGTTCCTATACTGTCCGTCAACCAATACCTCCAGGTGCAGGTGCGGCCCGGTGGAGTTTCCGGTGCTGCCGACCTTTGCGATCACATCCCCGGCCTTTACCTCCTGTCCGGCAGATACTAAGATTTGTGAACAGTGGCCGTATTTGGTGGTAAGAGAGTGCCCCTCGTAAGCCTCGCCTTCAATGGCGACGCACAGACCATAGCCGCCCGCATTTCCTGCCAGCGTGACCGTGCCGTCATGCCCGGCCAAAATTTCCGTGCCCTGGGGCATCCCGATGTCAACGCCGGTATGGTAGTTCTTTTCCCCGCTGATCGGGTGTACCCGGTAGCCGTAGTAGCTGGTGACATAGGGCAGCCAGTTGGTGCCAAACACATTTTTCACATACTGCCGGTTTCCTTTGGTCTGCAATAAAATCTCGCAGATTTCTTTCTGGTCTGCGTCCATGCGTGAAACCACCAGGTTTTCAAGCGGCATGGAAGTAAGCGTTACATTTAAGATGTGCCACTCATAAGGCACTTCTTCCTCTGTTTCCTCGCCGGTCTCCGGGTCAATGCTTGTTTCTGTCCGGTAGCGGATTTCCGTTTCCTCCGTGAAGGATAGGGAATACTGCCCGTTAAAAAGCTCCCGGAGGACGCTCTCGATCTGTGCATAGGTGAAATCCTGATACGCAGAGGTGAGATACCCCATTAAAACATAAGGATCATGCTCAATGGGGCCGATATTATAGCGGTACTCGTCATAACCGGGCCGGTCCGATTCCACACGGTTGATCTGCATCTGCAGGTCCGTTTCCCACTCGGTATATATAAGCTCCGCATTGTTGATGTCCGCGTCGTCCGCCAGATAAGTAGAGGCGGCAAGGCTCCCCAGCCCTCCGGTTCCAATATTGGAAAAGGAAGAAAACAAGGAAGCGATCAGGAAAAATACCAAAAGGAGCAGGATCACGATTCCGCATAGAACCGGGTGGCGCTTGACAGCGTGAACCACACTTGCAGCAATCTTTTCCGTGGTAACGGCGGTGTCCTTTGCCCGCTTTCCGGCTTTTTTCGCTTCCCTGGCTGCTTTGGCATACTGGCGTTTTAGTTTTTGTTTCTGCCACATCCGGGCAAGAAGATTTTTCTTCAGCTCCGGGTTGTCCTGTAATGCCTGCCGGTAGGCAAGCCGGGCATTGGCCCTGGCTGATTTCTGCTGTAATTTTGCCACCCTGCGGTATGGCGCGGTCTTATGCCTGTGGTCTGTCTCTTATACACATCTGACGCTGCCGACGACTAGTCG
>ENA-OZHH01001454-OZHH01001454.1-human-gut-metagenome-genome-assembly--contig:-NODE-1454-length-10923-cov-5.293798_pt1 | contig 10923 bp, 15 predicted proteins | sample MGYA00244045_ERZ653684 | MGnify/ENA primary metagenome ERZ653684 (study PRJEB26926, sample SAMN06165264) | human gut metagenome | biome: ENVO:00009003; feature: ENVO:2100002; material: ENVO:00002003... | reverse complement strand
TCGACTAGTCGTCGGCAGCGTCAGATGTGTATAAGAGACAGGGATAAACGGTGTCTGTTCGGGGATATTATAAAAATCAGAGTAATAAACCGTTTTATTCAGATTTTGTTTTACTTCAAGAATATCCATATCACAATTCCTCAATGCTTATAAATATGCCCGTTTGCTCCGCCCAAAACTTTTCTGTTATTTCACTTGCCACAAGTGCGTCATCTTTCCAAAATCCCACTTCCGTCATAACGTCTTTAAGCATTTTCTGTAAGTTATCCGTATCGGGTTTTGTTGCCTTATACTCACCGTCCGAATGCTTGCCTTTAGGGAAGCACCACTTTGTCACCATACGCACAGGCTTTTCAAACATCTTTTTAGGTGCGTAATGCGAAAGATGTGCCGCAAGTTTTTCTCTTACCGCTTTAACTTCTGGCGGCTCATAAAATACCGGCTTACCTTTTACGACTGCAACCTTTTTTTCTTGATACGTTTTTGTCGGCGGTATCATTGCCATAAAAAATTGTACTTTCATTCTCTCACTTCCATTTATTTACTTTGTGTCTGTTCTGAAATTTTTGCTTTGTCAGTCAGTAAGGGGAAGGAGTTGTTGTGCGTGAGCTTTCGCACAACTACTTCCCCCTGACCTTAGGGAAAGGGAAACCTTTATATATACGTAGTATATATAGTTTGTCTGTCCCTACGGTCAAAGTCGATTTTGTCCCGAATTGTCTGTCCCTAAAGACACAAGGACATTTTTCGATTTTGACCTTATTAAAGGGACAGGACATTTTTCGACTTTGTCCCAATTATTTCTTACCTACTTGACCCTCATCAATCCAAAATCCACCGTGTTCTTTTAATCGTCTTCTTACTGTTTTTTCCGATACTCCCATATATTCCGCCATAGATTTTACTGTCACTTTATCATCAATTCCGCACGCCTCGAATGCCGTTTCAAGTGAATTTTTACGTTCGTTTTTACGTTCAGCGTCCGTTTTCTTTTTAGCAAAATTCTTCTTCCACGTCGGCATTCCGTCATCAACTGCAATGTCTTTTAACACTCCGATATTATCAATACTGTGTACCGGATATTTAAACCACAGGTTTACCGGTGTGAACTTCGGGAACTCTCTAAGCGTACCCTCTATACGCCACGCACTACGGCTTTCTACCTCTTTTCTTACCTTACCGACATCTTCTATAACACACTCATAGGCATTGTTTTCAAGGTATTCTCGGCACAATGCAAGCATTTGCGTTTCAGAACACAAGTCATCCTGTGAGGCATGATACAGTTTATCGTATTTATATAACCAACCCTCACATACTTTACATACTGCCTTATTCTTTTCCTGTTTTAATATATCGTCGTTCAATTCAAGTTCTACAAGGTCGATAAGTGCATCAGGATCACGTGCAAACACACCCGAACCCGAAGCTCTGTCCATACTTCTTTTACCGCCTTGAGCACCTTTACTGTGATGATGACAATATATAACCGCACAACCGAGTTCTGTACACACTTTATCAAACTGATTACAAAAATGCGCCATTTGGTCTGCACTGTTTTCGTCGCCTGTTATAACCTTATATATAGGGTCAATTATAATCGCTATATAATTCTTTTTACTTGCTCTGCGTATAAGCTTTGGAGCAAGCTTGTCCATCGGCACACTGCGTCCTCTTAAGTTCCATATATCTATGTTGGATAAGTTGTTTGGTGTTATGCCGAGTGCGGTATAAACGTCTTTAAAACGGTGCAGGCAACTTGCTCTGTCGAGTTCAAGATTAACATACATCACTCTGCCTTGTGTACAGTTCCATTCAAGCCATTTATTTCCCTCTGCAATGGCACAGCACAATTCTATAAGTGCATATGATTTACCTGCCTTTGACGGTCCTGCTATAAGCATTTTATGTCCCTGTCTTAAAACTCCGTCAATAAGCGGCGGTGCAAGAGAGGGCAAGTTATCCCACACGTCCGCCATACTTTCCGGTTCGGGCAAATCATCATTCACGCTTTCAATCCATTCACGCCACTCATTCCAATTTTCTTTACCTATATTGGTATCAAGAAGATATTGTTTTTTACCGTTACGCATTATGCCCGGCATACGCGATAATCTTGACGGATTTCTATTCTGAATATCAAGTTTCAATCCGTTTTTATTACACACGTTATACAGATAATCAACACGTTTTTTATATTCTTCATATGTTGACGCGTCAATTTTTACTATTGCGTGCAGGCTCTTTTTGCCACTGTATACGAGTGCCGCAACAGGTAATTCCAATTCTGTTATAATGGCTTTTTGTGCCGAAATGTCCATTGTATCGGATTCGACAAGTGCATATCTGAACTCCGTTACGTTTTCATTTTTTACGCCCTTACCGTCAAGAGGGTTAAACCTTATCCACGCACCGACTTCGCTGTTATAATCGCCGAGTACACTGCCTATATCGCCTTTGCATTGGTACAGTTCCTTTATAAGCTGACCTGCCGTTCTGTCATAGCAACCTTTTGACGGCAAAAACTTTCCGTCATGTTCCCAGCTTTCGGTAACGTAACCTACATTTTCGTCCGGCTCAAAAAGTGTTTCGAGGTATGTGATAATCTGCTCTGTCGGATTCCATTGTTCGGGAATATGTATCTCACTGCGTTCAAGCCAGTTCCTGTCTACTACAACAAGTTCGTCTTTAGAACCTATTTCACTGTCCCAATCAAGCTCGGCTGATACATTTTCATAATGGTATCCGTTTTCTTTAGCCATTTGAATGATAGTTCCGGCAGTAACGGGAGCAGATGAGCCTTGAAATGTCGCCCACTTCTTTGCACATTCACCGCTATGGTAACGGTTTACGTCTTTCATACTCCACATATCCCAATCAGATACCGTATATCCCTCGTGTTTTAGTGCCATACCTACGTTTATCCACTCTTGATAACTGCAAGTTGACGGATCAATATATTCAAGAATTTCTGTCAAATTATAATCGTTCATATCTTAATTCCTTTAATATTCACTCGGATTTATTCCCGACGGTATTCGCCAACCGTTTGCGGCAATTCTGTCAATAAGATTTTTTGCTTTTTCAAACTCCCAAACACCGACGTGCTGAAAACCTCGACTTTCAAGAAAGCGAATTTGCTTTGGTGTCGTAAGACCTGCAACACGTCTTTTTTCCAATCTTTCAAGAAGTTTGGTTGCCTTACCTGCATTGTCTATTTCGTCGGGGAATATTCCGTATTTTTCAAGTACCTTTATTTGTTTGTCTGACGGAGGCGACATTTCCCAACCGAATGTCGGTACATATCCGGATAAATCTTCTGCCTGTATGCTCATCTCAAACTGCAAAGGGTCAACCAATTTACGCTTACGTTTCTTCATTTCGGCAAGAAGATTTGCAAGTGCCTCTTCTCTTTGTGCAACTACATCTTCGCTTGCCTTTTCCTCTGCCTCTTCTATGTCAACAGGATAACCCGCATTTTCGATATTCTCCGTCATTTTTGCGGCAACTTCTTCATTTTCGCAAATCAAATGTGCGGGGTGACACAGTTCGTGTCGTTCCGTATGCCATAAAAAATCGAGTAAAAGTAAGTGGTCCTTATTCGGTGCAAGTCTTGTTCCGCGTCCTACCATTTGACTGTACAAACTGCGTACTTTTGTAGGTCTTAATATGACAACGCAATCCACATCGGGGCAATCCCAACCCTCTGTCAAAAGCATTGAATTGCACAACACATTATACTTATTGTTTTCAAAATCATTTAATATTTCTGCTCTTTCTTTGCTTTCGCCGTTTACTTCCGCCGCTTTAAAACCTTTTTCGTTCAGAATATCTCTAAACTTTTTACTCGTCTTTACAAGTGGCAGAAATACAACCGTTTTTCTGTTTTTGCAGTGCTTTGTCATCTCATCGGCTATCTGATACAAATACGGATCCAGTGCCGTACTTATATCACTTGATTTAAAATCACCCGCTTGCATACCTACGCCTGTCAAATCAAGTTTTAACGGAATTGTCAGAGCCTTTATTGGACTTAAATATCCCTCTTTAATAGCCTTTGGGAGTGTATATTCATATGCAAGACTTTCAAAGACTTGTCCGAGATTTTTCATATCGCCTCTGTCCGGTGTTGCAGTGACTCCAAGCACCTTTGCGTCACAAAAATGGTCTAATACACGTCTGTAACTGTCGGATATGCAATGATGTGCCTCGTCTATTATAATGGTATCAAAGTAATTACTTTTGAATTGATTTAATCTTTTTTCACGCATTAGTGTTTGTACCGAACCTACAACTACTCTGTACCAACTTCCTATACAGCTTTCCTCTGCCTTTTCCGTTGCACAACCTAAGCCGGTTGTTTTCATAATCTTGTCAGACGCTTGTTCCAACAGTTCCCCACGATGTGCAAGTATTAAAACACGCTGACCTTTTCGCACACATTCTTCTGTTATTTTTGCAAATACTATTGTCTTTCCGCAACCTGTCGGAAGAACAAGCAATGTTTTATTACAGCCGTTCTCCCATTCACGGAAAACGGCTGATTTAGCTTCATTTTGATATGGTCTTAATTCCATTTATTACACCGCCTTAAAAACTTCCCGGAGTAAATGACGACGCAGGTGATTGCGTTGGTTCGGCTTGTGTTCCTGTCGGCTCATAGAATTTTTTGATTTCATTGGATTTTAAGACTTCACCTGTTTTTGTGCTTGTATATTCATGTATACCGATTTTACATCTGCCTGTTGCTCCAACAACCGCACTCCAATTCATACGGCATTTTTCACCGTGTTTTCTCTGTCCTATTGCGGTAAAAAATGCGCAAAGCATTCCCTCTGTTTTGGTATGTAAAAACAGGTTGTGCTTAATCGTACCTTGATTACCTTTGCCGTCCGCAACGTTTAATGTTATAATCGCTTTGTTGCACGGCGGAAGTTTAGCACTTCCTTGATGTCTGCCACGCTCAAAGCCTGTTACCGTAAAATTATAATCACCTTCGGGCAATATTTGAAACTCACTGTCGTTTTCTATTTCATCATCCCAACCAAATTCTCTTTCTTCTGCCATTATTCGTTACCTCCTTGAAATACATTCTCATTTCTCATTTTCTTTATAATCTCAAATACTTGATTCCATGCTCCTACCAATACACCGTTGATAAAATCAGCGTCGTAATTTTCTATCGGTGTATCTTCGGGATAATATCCTTTATACGCAACTGCCTGTCTGATTTCTGCGTCTGTTACCTTATTAATCTGCATTAAATCCGACAATGCTTTCGGTATATTTCCGTTCGGCATATCAAACGATTGTGCCGGTGTATCAAATTCTTTTCTTTCGTCTGATACGTTGTTGTCAATCGGCGGTGCAGGCGGTGCAACTGTCATTTTTTGTGGTGGTGTGACTACATGTGAAACAGTCGGCTCTATATGTGGTGCGACTGTCGGTGCATTATCTTCAAAACAGTGTGCAATCTTTTCATACTCAAACGGCATTTCGTCCGGAAGTTCGTGACGGTTCTTTGCGTCCCAACAAGGATGATGTGTTGTGTACATTGTTCTTATACCGCCCTGTGCCTTGTGCTTTGTTCCCTTGTCATCAGTCGCAACGGAAAACGTTTTATAATTGACAAATAAAATCATATCCGCCCACTCTTTCAAAATAGGTGAAATCTGCGAACTTGTTTTTTTGCCGAGTTTCAACTCCCAACGGTCATATGCTCCCATTTCGTCCGGCTGTTCAAATTTGCGCAACTGTGCATGAGCCGTCAAAACTACATTGATACCCAATTCAATCAATTCATCAAGTGAATTTAAAAATCTGCCTATTTCCTCTAATTCGTACACATACCCCGAACCGTATCCGAAATCCTCAATACTTTTTTTGTTATTATCTGCGCATATCTTTGCAATGCAAAGTCTTTCCGCCCAGTCAAAAGTATCTATAATGTATGTTTTGCATACATTCGGATTTGCTTTGACATATGCTACTTCCTCTTTTAGCAACGTCCAAGAAGTAGGCTTAGGCAAACGTCTTACGTCCATATGTTTTGTACTGCCCTCTGTATCCGAAAACAGAGGACTTGGGAACTTCGACGCAAACGTTGATTTGCCTATTCCCTCCGGACCGTATATGATTACTTTTTGTGCCGATTCGATTTTTCCGCTTGTAATATCCATTAAAATTCTCCCTCTTTCCAAGTTTTTGTCGCAGTAGGTGTTGCTGTGCTTAATTCACTTGAATATCCGTCCTCAATGATGATACTGCATTCTTCACCTGTACTTACTCTTGTGGCTATTGCCTGCAATCCCTCTTTTTCAAGCCATTCACCGAACTCTTTTAATGTGTCGGTATCCATTTGCTCCAACTTATCAAGAAGTACAAAACCACAATCGGGATTGAGCTTTCTGACAATAGCCGTTGATACTTTCATCTGCTCCGCACCGCTCATGTTATCCCACTTAAAGCCTTTGTACGTAAGCTCGCCGTCCTCAACCGACAATCCATCAAGTGGCAGATTTGCATTCTTTAATAAATCCGTCTTTTCTTTACGGACGTTATTAATTACTGTGGTAAGCTCGTCATACTTGTCCTTGTATTCTTTCGCTTCTTCTTCGGCTTTGTCTTTATCCATATTGGCACGAACTTTAATGTTTATTTGTTCAATGTTCTTGATGTTCTGTTCAAGTTCTTCGGTTGATTCGTCGTGCAAATCAAGTGCCGATTTTTGTGCAATTTCAAGATCCGAAAGTACAACATCAAGTTGTGATTGAAGATTTGTAATCTGTGCTTTTAATTCTTCTGAACGTTTCAAAAGTGATTGTGCTTTTTCGCGCTTGCGTTGATTTTCACCATTCTTTGCAAGTATCTCCTGTTGCTTTAGGATAAGTTCCGAGATTGAAATAAGTTCTTTCGGTGCTTCGGGATAATCGACTATTTCTTCCGCAAACTTCTTCTTTTGGTCTGCTATTCTTCCGATTGCGGTACGTTCGTTGTAAAGTTGTTTTTCTCTGTTTTCAATTTCATATAACTGCTCTCCGACACCGATTACTTGAAGCAGTATCTCGGCTTTTTCCTTTGATGTGCCTTGCATAAATTTCGGCAAGTCCAGTGCAAATTGTTCGATAAACTCATTCAAAAGCTGTTGACCGCCTTTGTTACCGTTCGGATCTATTACTTTCAATGCACTGTTCTTGCCCTTGCGCTCCACAATTAAACCGTTTGACAATTCAATATGAAGAATAGGCGGAATGACCGAGCCGTCACGCTGTGGCTCGGACGGACGGTATTTGTCACCGCCCAGTGCCCACGCTATACTGTCTATGACAGAAGTTTTACCCTGTCCGTTCTTTCCTCCGATAACCGTTAAACCATTCTGTGCCGGCTCAAGTTTTACCGCCTTTATTCGCTTGACATTTTCAAGCTGTAATTCATTTATCTTTATCATTGATTTTCGTTCCTTTCTGTGGTATAATGTTGACATAGATTAATAATCTATGTGTTTTTGTTATTTGACCGTTTACGAGTGCCCACTCTAACGGTCATTTTCTTTTATAATCTTCGCAACACTCATTTCAAGCGGGTGCTTTGACTTGATACGATTTGTTATCCCGTATCCTTTTGCTATGTATGCCTTAACCGACTTGCTGTCATCGGCGTTTAAAACCACTACATCATCTCTGCCCGTCATTACTACATATTTGTTCATTTGAAAATATTCCTTTCACCGTTATTTTCTGTTTTGCGTGTCCTCTACACTCTTTAGCGAATGCGTTAATCATCGGAAACACCTCACGCTGAAAATACTCCTCTGTTTTCTCATTCTCTGTTTTTGGTTTTCTTTTTAGCATTTTTCTCGTTCCTTTCCAATAGTTTCAATCCGCCGAATAACCCCACTCCAAAGCTAAACAACGCTACTCCTATAACATACATATGTTATTCCTCCAATTCGAAGTGGATTTTTACCAAATCAATTAACGCAAGATATTCTTTGGTAAACTTACTATTACCGTGTGTTTCTTTTACCTTGTCAACAAATTCGGCTAATGTTCCGTAAAAGCAACCGCATTTAACAGCTATATTTTCCTTTGTTCTGAAAATGGTTGTATTTCTATATTTTGAACCTAATCCTTTTATTATTATATAGTCAGCATCGCCGCACACCTTTGCATCGCCGCACACCTTTGCATTGCCGCACACCTCTGCATTGCCGTACACCTCTGCATTGCCAAACACCCACGCATTGCCGCACACCTTTGCATCGCCGCACACCTTTGCATTGCCGCACACCTTTGCATTGCCGCACACCTCTGCATCGCCGCACACCTTTGCATTGCCGCACACCCAACAGTTACCTTCTTGAGATAAATTGCGTTCGCTTTCAACATAACCTCCAAGCTCTCCTTTTTTTACATTGCCAAAATCTTTTAGAGCTTTGATTCTGTGTAATGTTGTTCCCGACACGTCTATTGTTTCATCAGTCAATTCATATTTTTTCATATATTATTCCTCGCTTTCTACCCTCACAGGCACACATAGACTGTCCGCAAAAGGATTAAAACTCTTAGGGAAAGTCTGGCTATTTTACGGATAACACGCGGACAGCCCTTGTCTGCCTGTGAGATTTAATTGTTATGACATCTCTCGTGCCAATTTTGCAACTGAGATGTATCCATCTTTAAAATCAAAAAGTTTTTCTACTGTTGCTCTGTTTAATCCGCAGAACCTTTGAACATCTTTAACTTTTAACAACTCTTTATTCGGAAAGAACTCTTTAATTCTTTCAATATTATCTCTGTATGATGGCTTCTCTAATGCCATTTTAATCACCTACTTTCTTATATTACCTACATCACTTTGTAAAACCAAAGTCTCTTGGCAAAAAAAATAAGTTCCTATATCACACATTTCTATATCAATCACTCTACATATTTTTTTAATTTCATCTTGATGAAATTCGCTTTTATTGTTGAGTTTCTTGCTTAGAGTAGATACATTAAGACCTATTTTCTTTGCTAATGCTTCTAAAGTAAAACCTTTTTCTTTAATTCTACCTAAAAGCTTGCTATAATTGTACACTTTAACACCTCCTATACTTTGTGTTTGCAAAGCCATTATAACACTTTGGTTTTACAAAGTTAATAGGTTTTGCAAAGTTTTTTTATTTTTTTCAAAATAAATATTGCGTTTTTGCAAAGTTTATTGTATAATACTTGTAAGAGAGGTGAGATAAAATGAAATCTACATTTGCCGAGCGCTTAAAAGAGGCTTTAAAATATAATGGTATGAGCGCCGCTGAATTATGCAGACTTACAGATACTCCTGAAAGTGTAATGAGTCAATACAAATCAGGTAAATATGTAGCTAAGCAAAAACGATTAGATACTTACGCAAATATTCTAAATGTTTCTATACCTTGGTTAATGGGAGAAGATGTACCAATGAAAGAACTTCCGCCATTACCCGACGGAGCAGTACCATACAATCCTGTAATGCACAGAATACCTATCTTAGGAGATATTGCGGCAGGATTACCGATATTTTCGGAAGAAAATTATGAGGGATATACTTATACAGAATTAAATCATGGTGGTAAATATTTTGCTTTAAAAGTAAAGGGCGATAGTATGACTGCCGCAAACATTCCCGACGGAAGTCTTGTAACTGTTCGCGTACAACCAACAGTTGAAAACGGCGAAATCGCCGCAGTTCGTATTAATCATGACACTTTTACGATAAAGCGCTTTAAGCAAGAGAAAAATATTGTTATGCTTATGCCTCAATCTTATAACCCCGAACATCAAACACAAATTTATGACTTAAAACAAGACGATGTTGAGATAGTAGGAAAAGTAGTTGAATGTAAAGTCGGTTTTTAGACTGTATTTTAAAGAAAAAATAAGGAAGTGATTACAAATGAAAATGGGATTTAGAACTCCTTCCCCAAAACGTTCTTTTTCAGCACGCACTACAGGCAAACTTAAAAGAACTATAAAAAAAGCTACCAATCCCCTATACGGCAAAAAGGGTATGGGATATATAAACAATCCTAAAAAAGCTATATATAACAAGGTATATAATAAAACAACTGTAGGCGTTAATCAAGTTTTCAGCGGAAAATCGTCGGTAAGTAGGACTACGTTTGATTCACAAACGTCACTTAATCGTATAAACCAACTTAATGAAACAGCAAAAATTATTAATACAACTACAAATGTTTCTACTTTTTTCAGCAGGTTTAATTTTGCACTTCAAATTTGTGACGAACTTGTTCAGTATGAATATACCGGAGTAATTAAAACGATTACTCCTATGCAACAAAAGCGTGAATTATTAGAGCAATTACCCGATGTTATCAATTCTTTAATTGTTCGTTCATATAACAAAGAATATGCCAAAGCACAAGAACTAAAAACCGAAAAAGGTCGTCAAAATAGACTTATACGTTTCTTTAACAAACTTGTCGAAGAACTGAACCAATACGGTGCAAAATACATTACAGCAACTAATATATTAAAAATCCATGAACTTGCAGATTCTATAGGAATAGATAATGAAATCACTGTAAATCTCGTTCCTACAACAATATCGCTGCCTGTAGTGAACACAGCGCCTACAATAAGTATATCTCATTCTTCACATGTCAAATCTGATACAAAAATGATTTGTCCTAAATGCAAAGATATATTTATAAATCATAGTACATGCCCCACTTGTGGTCGTACACTAATTCCTGCCTCTGATTATACTAACAAATATGTTGATGATCAATTTAATAAAGCGGCAGGTTCGGTAGCCGGTTGTGCAATAGGTGTATATTGTTGCCCTTTGCTTTTTGTCGGAATAATATTTTTGATATTAGAAATGTACGGTATTGCTCTTGTAATTTTTGCAGTATATGCATTAATCTGACTCTTATACACA
>ENA-OZHH01001446-OZHH01001446.1-human-gut-metagenome-genome-assembly--contig:-NODE-1446-length-10993-cov-7.430517_pt1 | contig 10993 bp, 9 predicted proteins | sample MGYA00244045_ERZ653684 | MGnify/ENA primary metagenome ERZ653684 (study PRJEB26926, sample SAMN06165264) | human gut metagenome | biome: ENVO:00009003; feature: ENVO:2100002; material: ENVO:00002003... | reverse complement strand
TCCCACGGCATGCCCTATCCCCAGAACGTGGAGACCGCGCTCAAGGTCGAGCAGATCATTCGCGACGCGGGCGCCGTGCCCGCGACCATCGCCATCATCGGCGGACGCCTGAAGGCGGGCCTTTCCAAGGAAGAGATCGACTACCTCGGCCGCACCGGCGCGGGCATCCCGAAGGCTTCCCGCCGCGACCTGCCCGTGCTCGTCGCGCAGGGCAAGGACGGCGCGTGCACCGTCACCACCACGATGATGATCGCCGACATGGCGGGCATCCGCGTGTTCGCCACCGGCGGCATCGGCGGCGTGCACCGCGGCGCGCAGGAGACGTTCGACATCTCCGCTGACCTTGAAGAGCTGGCCAACACCTCCGTCATGGTCGTGTGCGCGGGCGCGAAGTCCATCCTCGACCTCGGTCTGACGCTCGAATATCTCGAGACCCACGGCGTGACCGTCATCGGCTACGGCACGAGCGAGCTGCCTGCGTTCTACACGCGCAAGTCCGGCTTTGGCGTCGACTACGAGCTCGACACGCCCGAGCAGCTGGCCAAGGCGTTCCACGTCAAGCGCGAGCTGGGTCTGCGCGGCGGCTTACTCGTCACGAACCCGATTCCCGAAGAGTACTCCATGGACAAGGAAGTCATCGACAAGGCCATTGCCGAGGCCGTGGAGGACGCGAAGAAGGACGGCATCCACGGCAAGGCCACGACGCCGTATCTGCTCGCCAAGATCAAGGACCTGACCGGCGGCGACAGCCTGGATTCCAACATCCAGCTCGTGTTCAACAACGCGCGCCTCGGCGCGGCGGCGGCTGTGGAGCTCAGCAAGCTCGAAAAGTGAGATACTTTGTCATCTATCTCGCCGCGATCAATATTCTGACGTTCTGCGTCTACGGCGCAGACAAGCGCCGCGCCAAAATTCAGGGCGCGCGGCGCGTGCCCGAAAAGACTCTATTTGCACTCGCGCTGCTGCTCGGCAGCGCGGGTGCTCTTTTCGCAATGAGGGTCTTTCACCACAAAACGCGGCACTGGTACTTCAAGTTCGGCATTCCGGCGATCTTACTTGCGCAGATCGCTCTGGGGGTGTTCGTGTATGTGCGGTTTTTCGCGGCGTAAAAAATTTTTGGGAAATTTTTGGGTTTTGTGAAACAAAACAGACGTTTCTTGCGTCTAATCAATGAAGCAAAGGGAAACTGGGCGAAGAGGGAAGATAAAGAATTTATGAATTTTCCATTTTCCTGTTCCCTTATTTCCCGCGGCATGGTAAAATGTATGTGTATGAGAAAGGCTCTGTGCGCGCGGAGCCGACAACAACAAACACGAAAGGATGAAGATCACATGAAAAAATTTCTCTCCTTGCTATTGGCTCTGACGTTGGTCCTGAGCCTCGTCGTCGTGCCTGCAAGGGCGGACGCGCCTGCGGATGGCTATGCCATAACCGGCAAAGCAACGATTAGCGCATCCGCTTCTACTTCCGTTGATAGGGGCACCGAGATTACGTTTACGCTGGACACATCTAGCCTTGGTGTCACCAAGACCGAGGGCGGTACTACAACCTCGCTCAACAGCGAAACCGACTACCGCTTTGACTATGCCTGGTCCGGCGCCACCGCGCAGGGCAACGGTCTGAGCGCAAAGGTCACCCCGATGACGCCCGGAACGCTTAACCCCTCCTGCACCATCAAGGCGATCGTCGGCAGCACTGTCGTTGCGCAGCAGGTCGTCGCTCTTGCCACGGCAATCACTGTCAATGACAAGCTTCTCCCGGGCGACATCACCACCGTCACCTTCAACGGCAGAACCTATTCTGTGACGGACGGCGCGGTCAACATCTCCCTTCTTGATAAAGAAACCATCGCCTCCGCCGACAACAAGTGGTCTGCCGCCGCAACCGGCTATGTGATCGATAATACGACGAACAAGCCCACCTATTCCGATTCCACGCATAAACTGACGGTGAAGACGACGGCAACGACTCCGCTCTCAACCGATATCACGGTTACGTCTACGGCAGCCAGTGTCAGTGCTGCGGCAAGCCTGAACGAAGTGATTGCAGGCGGTAAGACCACTCTGACCGCTACTCCGAGCGGCCTGAGCAATGCAGCTACTTATGATTGGTACAAAAAGGTTACAGGCGGTACTGACGAGAAAATAGGCAGCGGCAAGTCCTTTACCTGGACTGTCCCGGCTACGGCGGCGGGGAGCTATTCCGTCTATTGCAAGGCCAAAGAGGGAACTACTGATGCCGCAACGAGCGCAGATGTTACTATTTCCGTTGTTGCAGATACCTATCAATTTACCGTTACCCCCGCAAGCGTTACGCTGACGCAGATCGGTCAGACCGCGACTTTGGCGGCGAACTTTGTGAATACCTCATCTCCCGCTACCCTGGTCGTCCCGACCTACTCCTTTGTTTCCGCCAACCTCAACATCGCAACTGTGACGAACCAGACGACCGCCGCGCCGACGGTAACGCTCAGAGCAAGCGGCTCTACCACTGTCACCGCAAAGGCGACCTATAAGGGCAAGGACTATGTGCAGAACATCCCCGTTACCGGCGCCCTGATCGAGGCGACCCTCAGCGCTGTTCAGAACGGCACTTCTGTGAACTACAGCTACAGTGATCTTGTTAACGCCGCGCAGGCCGCCATCAACAAGACCTACAGCACCGCCTACACCTACGAGACCGTCTATTCCCTCAGCGGCGTCACGCAGGTCCCCTCCACCGCTGCCTACGGTGTCGGCACGAGCAATGCTTCGTACAACTATCCCGCCGGCGGCTCCGGCTATCTTTACTTCAAGGCAAACCTCAGCGGCATCGGCACTGCAAAGTTCACCGCCACCGTGACCACCCGCGTTGCCAATTCTAACGTTCCCAAGACCTACAGCGTTACGTTTAACGTTCCCGTAACGCCCAGCTCGACCACCTATGCCGACCAGTATCCCGAGCCGGTCGCGGCTTACGGCAACACCTATCGCTATTACGTTCAGGTTCCCTCCGGCGCAAGGTATTACTATGTTGCCGGTGTGAACACCGAGCCTGTCGACTGGAACAACGGCAGCACCCAGAAATACTATCCCACCACTGCCGCCGCCAATCTCTATTCCCTGACCGACACCAACTTCATCAATGGCAAGTGCACGCTGTATGTCGTGACACAGGGCACCGACAATAAGCTCTACTGCGGCACCATCAGCGTCTACCAGAAGAACTACAACATCAACTACAACGGCGTGGCCGGTGAGACTGTCCAGTTCGCGCAGAGCGACTTCAACGACTTCATGAACAAGGTCGCTGAGGCCCGCGGCGACGCCAGCAAGAGCAAGTCCTATCCCTATGTCACCTTCGATTATGTGACCTTCTCCCTGCCCACCACCGCGCAGGGCACGCTGTACTATGGCGGCACCGCCATGTCCACCAGCAATTCCTCCGGCGCGTTCAACACCCGCACCAAGGTCACCAACCTCGATAGCGTGACGTTCGTCCCCAACGACAAGACCACCGCGAAGACCATCACGCTGAACTTCACCCTGTACGCGACCCGCTATTCCAGCTCCTCCACGAGCCGCGGCACGACCGTGAGCTACTCCGGCAGCGTCGTCGTCAACCTCGTGCGCGAGGACATCAAGTACACCGTCTCTCAGGGCGACAGCGTCCGCTTCGACGAGAGCGATTTCCTCAGCTACCTGAGCTCCACCAAGGGCTACAGCAGCAACTACACCATCGACTACGTGACCTTTGACCAGAGCGCCGTCTCCGCCGTCAACGAGGGCTCGCTCTACACCTACTACAGCGGCTACAACTACGGCGGCTCCGTCAAGACGACTGACAAGTTCTACTACAGCGCCACCGCCAGCCAGAATGCGCTCAGCGACGTCGCGTTCCTTGCCAGCCGCTACGCCAAGACCGGCGAGACCGTCTACATCCCGTTCACCATCTACGCCCGCTACGGCACGACCGGCACCGGCACCCGCCAGCTCACCGGCACCGTGGCCATCAAGATCGGCCAGACGATGAACTTCATCGATGTCAAGACCACCGACTACTTCTACAACTCCGTCAAGTGGGCCGTCGGCAAGAACATCACCAACGGCACGTCCAGCACCACCTTCTCCCCGTACAAGTCCTGCACCCGCGCCGAGATCGTGACGTTCCTGTGGCGCGCCGCCGGCAGCCCGGAGCCGACCACCACCCGCAACCCGTTCCGTGATGTCAACGCCGTCACGCACTCGAGCTACTACAAGGCCATCCTGTGGGCCAGCCAGAAGGGCATCACCTCCGGCACCAGCACCACGGCGTTCTCCCCCGATCAGGTCTGCACCCGTGCCCAGATCGTGACCTTCCTGTACCGCTACGCGGGTCAGCCCAGCGGCTACTACTCCAACCCGTTCAAGGATGTGGGCGCCACGAGCGAGGCGAGCTATTACAACGCCATCCGCTGGGCCGTCGGTAAGGGTATCACCTCCGGCACCAGCGCCACGACGTTCTCCCCGTATGCTTCCTGCAACCGCGCCGAGGCCGTGACGTTCCTGTATCGTTACACCAACGGACTATAATGCTTAAAACGAAAGCCCCGCTGAGCGGGGCTTTCGTTTTAGCTTTTTGCGCTCCGCGGCAGCGCACGCGCCGTAGGCGCGCACGTTTGCGGAGCGAGAAGTGTAAATCCTGACGCACACGCCCCAGGGCGGCTTCTCTTGCCGCTTTGCGGCAATTCACCTTCTGTCGTCAGGATTTACGATTTGAATTTATTTCGCTGCGGGGCGGCGAAACTCTGCGAGGCTTTTGGGGGGCGGGCCCCCTTTGCCCCCTGTAAGGCGACTGACGGGGGCGGGCGGTTTGCGTTTACTCTTTTCCATTCTGTAAACTTTTGTTCAAACGCCTTTACGGGGGTCAAAAAAGCGTGTAGAATGGCAGCATCAAGATTTTAGGAGTGTTTTTTGTGAACAAATTCCGCGATGCCCTTTACCGCTTTATGTATGGCCGCAACGGCGTAGATGCGCTGAACTGGGCGCTCGTGATCCTTGAGCTGGCCGTGAGCATTCTGAGCTCGATCATCCGCGTGCAGGGCGTGTCCCAGGCGCTGTACTTTGTGTCGATGGTGCTGATGTTCATTGTGCTCATCCGCATTTTTTCGCGCAATCTCGCGCGCCGTCAGGCCGAAAACGCGAAGTTTCTGACCTGGTGGACGCCGAAGGCGAACGCCATTCGCGGCGCGAAGGCACGCCGCGCCGACAAGGCGCACAAATACGTCCGCTGCTCCTGCGGCGCGTACTGCCGCGTGCCGAAAAACATCGGCAAGGTCGAGCTCACGTGCCCGAAGTGCGGCAAGAAAAGAGTCGTGAAAACGTGAAAGAAAAAATCCGTCCCGCGGGACGGATTTTTTTGTAAGAAAACCGGTTTTCCGCCGTCCTATAGACAGAAAGGGGGTGAGGGCGCTGACGAATTTTGAAGAGGTGTACGCCGTGTACTTCGACGATGTGTATCGGTATCTGCTTTCGCTGTCCGGGAGCGAGAGCGTCGCCGAGGAGCTGACGAGTGAGACGTTTTTCCGTGCGATGGACGCCCTCGACCACTTTCGGGGCGAGTGCAGCGTGCGCGTGTGGCTCTGCCAGATCGCGAAGAATCTCTATTATTCGCAGCTGCGGCGCGAGAAGCGGCTTGCCCCGCTCGAAGACTGCCGGATCGCCGAGGAGCGCCACGAGGAGGAGTTAGAAGATCACAGCGAGGCCGCGCGCATCCAGGAATTGCTGCACGCGCTCAGAGAGCCGTACAAGGAGGTCTTCATGTGGCGCGTGTACGGTGAGAAGAGCTTCCGCGACATCGGCGCGCTCTTCGGCAAGACGGAAAACTGGGCATGCGTGACGTATCACCGCGCCAAGCGCATGATCCGCGAGGGATTGGAGGACGACTGAAATGGACAAAACTTGCAGCATCGTGCAGGACCTTTTACCGCTCTACGAGGAAGACATGCTGCGCGAGGAGACGAAGGAATTTGTGGACGGGCATTTAGCGCAGTGCGCGGCCTGCCGCGCCGAGCTCGACGCGCTGAAGGCGGACGTGAAGCCCGCGCCCGTCAGCGCGCAGCCGCTGCGCGACTTGAAGCGGCAGCTTCGACGCAAGAAGCTGACCGCCGTACTGCTGGCCGTCACGCTCGCGCTGACGCTGGCGACGGCGGGGTTTGCGTACCTCACCGCGCCGCAGTATTTGCCGTACAGCGAGACAGAGTGGGCGATCTCACGCTCGCCCAGCGCGCTCGCGGACGACGGCTCGGCAGCGGATGGGCTTTCTGATCTCAGCGGCGCGGAGAGCATCTCCGTCAGCCTGCTCGTGCCGGTCTCCGGCGCAGAGGTCACGAACACGCAGGACCCCAACAGCAGCAAAACCATCTACTTCATCACCGCATGGCGCACGCCGCTCGACACGTGGTGCGGCGCATTCGACAAAACCGGGGGCGCCCCGAACGCACACAGCGCAAATGATCGCACACAGCGCGAGGCGGACGCACTGCAAGGCGTGCTCGCCAAGGCGGAGTCCGCGCGCACGCTCTTTACGCTCGACGCCGCGAACTGCGCGGCAGTCTGCTATTCTCAGAACAACGGGCAGGACGATGTACTGCTCTGCGGCAGCATGAACGGCGGCATCATTTCTCTGCCAAGGCTGGCGTTGGGCTATTACGTTTTGCTATCGTTAGCACTCCTTATTACGCTGGGTATTGCATTTTTCGTCTGCCGCAGGAAGAAAACGGGCAAAGCGCTCGGCTATCTCGCGCTGATTCCCGCGAGCTACCTTGCCGGTCATCTACTCGTCAAGGGTTTCACGACGACGAGCTACCAGATGCAGCGCGACTTCGCGCTCATTATCCTCGCCGCCGCGCTGATCTACGCCGCGGCCATGCTGGCGATCAACCTCTGGCGGCAGAAGCGGGAGAAGGTGTAAAAGAGGAAGAGACGCATTCGCGTCTCTTCCTCTTTTACAATCAAATTCGAATGCTCAAGGCCCTTTGAGCAAAGCCGTGATAGTCCGCAAATGCGCTTTGCAGGCCGTCGATTCCCTGCGTTTCCCATCGGTCTGCCAGATACAGCATACCGCACATACAGGCAAACTTTTCATAGTACGATCCGCAGACCGCCTCTTCAAGAAACTGCTTTTGCCTGTCTGGGTTCGTCTCCGTAAGCGCGAGGCGCAGTTTGGCACGGCTTGCTGCTGCGACCTCGGTAAGCTGCGGTGTATGCCAGTCCACACAGTCGATTTCTGTCGCCTGATAGGAGAGAAGATGGGCGAATCCCTCATGAAATGTGTAAGCATCCAATCTTGTCAAATAGTCTGTACTTTCCAATGCGGCATCTGCCGCCGGATAGCGGTGTCCAATCAAGAGATGCGTAATCTCATGCGTCAGCAGATTCCGAATGATGCTGTCGAGCTGGTCGAGCTCCGCATAATTGCACCAACGGATGAGGTCAAAGATGAGATGTGCCTGCCCATCGGGCGAGTGTGCCGCAACGGCGTCGTAAGGCTCGGGATAACCGACGATCAAATCAAGTGTCGGCTGTACCGCCTCCCAATCGGGGAAAAGCGCGTCCCAAATCGGGCGGTTGACGGGGACAAAGTGCGCAGCCGCTTCACAGATACGGCGTTCGAGCTTGCGCACAGTCTCTCGGAGAGCAAGATCCTCAGGCGGCGGAGTAAATGCATTCCTGCCAAGATCTGACGAAACCGAGGTGTGTTCAAAGAGCCATGAAGCGCGAAAAGCGTCGACGCAGCTGCTCTCGATATATGCCTGTGCGATCGAACTGTCAATCCGCATTTTCAGTCCCTCTCTTTACGAAAAACCTCTTTTGCCGTAACAGACAAAAGAGGTTTTTCCTTGGCGCAGCGGGAGGGATTCGAACCCTCGTGAGGTTTCCCTCAAACTGATTTCGAGTTAGAGTCGCTATCCGGACTTTGAAGGAAAACGGCGGAAACTCACGGACAATGCGAGAGTTTGCAAACCCTTGAAAAATCAGCATTTTTCCGCCCTTGAAGGTCGAAAATCCCGAAAGCCCAGACAGAGCAAGGAGTTCGAAAGAAATCCGGTTTTGGGGAGAAAAAAGCCCGTTGGGGAGAAGATGGGGAGAACTCGGGGAGAAAACACAGTCCAGTGCAGATGACACCTACCGATACCGAACATCAAAATCAAGGTGGTTATCCGCATGACTGAAAGCATGAAATATTACGAATCCATCCGTCGCAAATACCCTGAGGCGGTCTCGAAAGATCAGTTCTACCAGATCGCCCATATCAGCAAAGCAACGGCTCTGCACCTTCTGCAAAACGGTTTAGTCCCGTGCAAAGATACGGGCAAGAAAACTCGCCGGTACACAATCCGCACCGACGATATAATCTTCTATTTGATTGACCGGGAGCTTCACCCGGAAGTCTATCGCGCACCGGATCGCTGGTATCAGGAACGGTCTGGTCATTACAATTCGCGTGTCACCTATCGGAATGAACTGACGAGGCTGTCCGAAGAGGAACGAGCCAGCTTCCGAAAATACATGGAAGACGAGTTTCGTCAGTACGGTGATCTGCTGACCATCGTTGAAGTGGCTGAGGCAATCGGCTACTGCGATACTTCGCTTCATCGCTGGTGCAACGCCAAGAAGCTCAAATCATTCAATATCTCCGGAAAGTTCCTTATACCAAAGATCAGCCTTGTAGATTTCCTCGTTTCTCAGTACAGCTTCGACATTACACGAAAAACTTGGAAGCACACGCTGCTCATCAAAAGTTTTCTTGATAGACTTGATACAACAGAATAATTCGTATAGCAAAGCCCCGTTATTGCACTGCGCATAGCAGAACAATAACGGGGCTTATTTTTTGTCAAATTGGAGGTCAAGGCAATGAACACAAGAGATTCTGCCAAGGCATTTGACGCCTTGATGCAGGAAACGCCGTATTCCCATTTCGATAGCGGCTGCGAGGGCATTATACCGGAGTGCCGTACTTGCCGCTTTCATCGCCCCTTCTGGAAATATCAGTCCTGCGTGTTTGCAGAGTGTCCCTACTGCTGCAATCCCGTTTCTACCCTCAAAAATCAAAGTGGCACATCTGCTGCCGGAAAGGAAGTCAGTCATGGATAACAAAATCGAAGTCTTCAAGAATGAACAGTTCGGTGAGGTGCGAACAATCCTCGAAGGGGAAAAAGTTCTGTTCTGTGCAGCAGATGTTGCAAAGGCACTCGGTTACACCAACCCAAACAAGGCGGTCAACGACCATTGCAGGGCTATAACGAAACGTTCTACCCCTATCAGCGGGAAAGTTCAGAGTATCAACTTCATCCCGGAAGGAGACGTTTATCGGCTAATTATTCGCAGCAAACTTCCTGCGGCTGAAAAGTTTGAACTGTGGGTATTTGATGAGGTCATTCCTACCATTCGCAAGACCGGCGGCTACATGACGGATTCCCTTCTGGAACGCATTCAGAAGGAACCGGCGGTCATTGTGGAGTTCGCTCAGGCGTTGATTCGAGAGAAGAATCGCGTAAAGGCTCTTGAGTGTGAGCTGAACACGGCAAAGCCCAAAGCCGATTACTACGACGCCTTCATCAATCCGGATGACTGCACCAATATCCGAACGACGGCGAAGGAACTGAAAATCCCGGAGCGCAAGTTCGTCCAGTTCCTTCTCAGAGAGAAGTACCTGTTCCGATCTCCCTCCGGTCAGCTTCTTCCCTACAACAAGGACAGCAATGCCGGACTGTTCATCGTCCGCGATTTTGTGACGTACTGCTACACCGGTTCTCAGACCTACTTCACGCCGAAGGGCAAGGAGGTCATCCGAATGAAGTTCCAGAAAAAGTGCGGCGAAGAACTGCTTTCCAAGATGGCAAGGTGATTTTCGTGGCAGTCTATCGCGTAAACAAGAATCGTGGCTATACCGTCATGGCGAACTTCCACCTTCGAGACAAGAGCCTGTCACTCAAGGCGGTCGGTCTTCTCTCAAAGATGCTCTCGTTCAATGATGGCTGGAAGTTCTCAACCAAGGGGCTTTCTGCAATCTGCAAGGAAGGTCCGGATGCCATTCTCTCCGCGCTCCGTGAGCTTGAAAAGCACGGCTACCTTGTCCGGCACCGGCAGAGAGACGGTAAAGGCAGGATGAGCAGCACAATCTTTGAGATATACGAAGAGCCGCAGGAGTCCACGCCAGAACGGGAAATGCCACACACGGAAAATCCATGTGTGGAGAAGCCAGATGTGGATAATCCACGCGGGGATAAGTCCGCACAAATAAATACTGATCAAGTAATTACCCAAGAAAGAAATACTCTCTCAAAGAACTATCAATCCATCAATCTTGATGGGATGGACAGGATGGATGAGCGAAGCGAGTATGAAGAGATTATCAAAGAGAATCTTGACTACGACATTCTCTGTCAGGATCCGAAGTTCGATAAAGACCGCTTCCGGGAGATCATGGACATCATGCTGGATGCCGTCTGTTCCACTGCGCCGACCATCCGCATCAACGGCGAGGATATGCCGCAGCAAGTGGTCAAGTCCCGCTTTCTCAAGCTGAATAGCAGCCACATTGAGTACGTTCTGGAAGCAATGAACAAGAACCCGTCAGACATCCGTAATATCCGGGCGTACCTGTTGACCGCTCTGTATAACGCCTCTCTGACGATAGACAATTACTACTCCGCCCTCGTCAATCATGATTTCTACGGGCAGGACAGATCGGCAGGGTCAAAGAAGCCGAAGACCTACGATTATAGCCTTTGTGAAGACACTCTTTAATGAATACCATCGTGAGCAATGCTCGGAAAGGAGGACAGTGTAAATGAAAATCATCTATCGCCGGATTGTGCCGCCTTAGCTTCGGCAGCAGTCCCCATAATCATTCCAACGAAAGGAGGTAAACGCCGCAATGCAGGATGAAGTCAACACCAAAGTTGTTGCAATCATGATCAAGGGCGGCAAAATCTCAGCCGAGGTGCTGAAAAAGGCACTGGACAAGT
>ENA-OZHH01001443-OZHH01001443.1-human-gut-metagenome-genome-assembly--contig:-NODE-1443-length-11010-cov-5.385212_pt1 | contig 11010 bp, 7 predicted proteins | sample MGYA00244045_ERZ653684 | MGnify/ENA primary metagenome ERZ653684 (study PRJEB26926, sample SAMN06165264) | human gut metagenome | biome: ENVO:00009003; feature: ENVO:2100002; material: ENVO:00002003... | reverse complement strand
AATATACAAGCTGTACAGTTGTCACAAGGAAAAGCAATTTTTGCAATATTTAAAACAAGATATGCAATTCTTTAATGTTTAAAATTTGATATAATTAAATCAATCGTTAAAGCATATAAAAGAGGAGGAAATGAGAAATGAAGAAAAAAATAAGTATTTTTTGTTCACTGCTGTTGGCATTACAGATGATGTTGTCATTAGCGGTAGTTCCGGTTTTTGCAGACGAAGAACTAACTTCTGCTGTATACGAAGAACCGGAAAGTCCGGCGGTTACATATAATATGAACGTCGACTGGAAGTTCAAAAAAGCGGCAGACGGAAGTGAATATCCGCTTGCTAAGGCATCGGCAAGCGTCGCAAAAGACGGAAAGAACTTTTACGATGCAGATTATGATGACAGCGATTGGGATACGGTCAGTGTACCGCATCCGATAAACGCGGAAGATTCATTCGACGGTGCTTGTGACGATGCCGGTGAGGCAGGACTTTACAGAGGTTTTATGTTTTACAGAAAGCATATAACAATCCCTGAATCAGATGCAGGAAAGAAACTTTTCCTTGAATTTGAGGCAGTAAGAAACTCTGTTTATCTATATGTAAACGGCGCCATAGTCGGCTACTATGAAGCCGGTATCGCAGCAACAGGCTTTGATATTACAGACTATGTTAAACCGGGTCAAGATAACCTTATAGCAGTTGCAACAGATAATGCGGCTGACAGAGGTCAGGCTGATTCATCAAAGGTAACAAAAGAAACAAAACCGGGAAGCACACCGGGTGCGGCAGACGGTTCCGGTTATCAATGGAACACAAAGGACTTCAACGAAGTTCAAGGCGGTATTACAGGTGACGTAATTCTTTACGCAAAGGGTAAGACTTATCAAACATTGCCGCTATATAATAACCTAAAAACAAAAGGTAACTATATTTATGCGACAGACTTTGATATAAGACAAAAGTCGGCAACAATCACAGTTGAGGACGAAGTAAGAAATGAAGACACAGATAAGGACGTTACTTTGGAAGTAAATGTCGTTGAAATGGTTGACCCTAACAAGGACTCAACAGACGTTGACGCAGACCATACAAAGCAACCTTATTTGAGATATTCATTTGAAAGTGACGCAACATCGGTTAAGACAGCAAAAGATACAGGTGCAGATTCTCATTTTATGACAACAGTACCTGATGACGCCTATGACGATAACCCTGCGGCAACAAGCACAGAAACTGTTGACGTAACAAAAATCGTCGCAAGTGCAAAATGTGAAGATATGAAGTTCTGGAGTCCTGATTCTCCGAACTTGTATGACGTATATACGGTCCTAAAGGACAGCGAAGGAAACGTACTTGACGTTCAAAAGACAACAACAGGTTTCCGCAAGGTTGAATATGATATAAACGACGGCGGTTTGAAGATTAACGACCAGCCTGTATGGCTTACAGGTTACGCACAGCGTTCAACAAATGAGTGGGCTGTAATCGGTGTGGCAAACGATTGGTTGCAAGACCTTGATATGCAATGGATAAAGGAATCAAATTCAAACTTTATCCGTTGGATGCACGTTGCACCAAAGCCGTCACAAATTCGTTCGGGTGATAAGTACGGTGTAGTATCGGCGTGTCCGGCAGGTGATAAAGAGGCTGACGTTGACGGAAGAGCATGGGATCAGCGTGTTGAGGCAATGCGTGACGCAATGATTTATTTCAGAAACTCGCCATCGGTAATTTTCTGGGAAACAGGTAACAACGCAGTTACAGCGGCACACCAACAGGAAATGACAGACCTAAAGAATACTCTTGACCCTAACGGTGAAAGATTCTGCGGTTGCCGTACAATTTCATCAACAGACCAAATTCAAGCGGCTGATTATGTCGGCACAATGCTTAACAGACATGCAAGCAATGCAAAGGCATCAATGGCGGCTATAAAGAAGTACGTTCCTATTATGGAAACAGAATATGCACGTGAAGAGGCTCCGAGACGTGTATGGGATGACTTCTCACCACCTGACTATGATTACAGAAATAAGTGGCTTGGTGCAGGTGCGTCAAAGACGGACGGTTACGATATACACGACCTTACATCGGAAGATTTTTCATTGGTAGACGCAAGAGCTTACAATGAATTTTATTCAGACCGTGTAGGCGGTTTATCAGGTAATGACTACTATTCGGCTGCGGCTATAATGGTATGGTCAGACTCAAATATGCATAACAGAAACACAGGTAGTGAAAACTGCCGTACATCAGGTAAGGTTGACCCTGTAAGAATAAAGAAAGACGTATTCTATACAATGCAGACAATTCAGTCAACGACACCTAAATTGCATATCGTAGGTCACTGGAATTATCCGCAACTTAGCGACGATACATATAACTATCCGCTAAAGTCATACAACGGTACATATTGGGAAGAAACAGGCGAATACGGCAAACGTGATCCTAAGAACAAGACAGTTTACGTTATCGGTTCGGCAGGTCTTTCAAAGGTTGAACTTTACGTTAATGATAAGCTAAAGGGTACATCAACAAAGCCTGATAGCACATTTATATATTCATTCTCAGGTATTGATGTAACAGAATCGGGTACAGTTAAGGCTGTTGCATATGACGCAAGAGATGAAGTTGTTGCAGAAGACTATATCTCAACAACAGGCGAGGCAACAACATTGAAGATCACTCCTGTTGCAGGCCCTGACGGACTTATCGCAGACGGCAGTGATATTGCATACTTTGACGTTGCAGTAGTAGATAAAGACGGAAACACTTGTCCGCTTGCATATGACAAGATTAATCTTTCATTAAACGGTGAAGGTGTTCTTCTTGGCGGTTACAACAGCGGTATAGGCGACAAGATTACAACAAACAACACTGATTACTGCTATGCAGAATGTGGTACAAACAGAATATTTGTTCGTTCAACAAGAAATGCAGGCGCAATTACTCTATCGGCATCTCTTGAAGGTCAAGCACCTGTAACAGCTACAATCAATTCAACAGACGATCTTAATATGACAGGCGGTTTGACAACAAAAATGCAACGTACATTTGCACAAGGCGATGTTGCACAGGTGATTCAACAAACAGTTCCGTCACTAAAGACGCTTGGTAGCGGTACTACTGCTGATTTCTCAGATGACGGCAATACATACACAATCGACCCTGACGAAGATGTTGATAAGTATGAAATGAAGCTTAACGGCACAACAATAACAGGATATACAAAATCACCTTACAGACCTGATACAACAACAGGTGTATTGTGTGACGCAATCAAGACTTTGGAGGCTTTAAAGAAAGTCAATCCGAATATTGAATACACAATTCAAACAGATGTTGACGTTCCGTCATACACAGACGGCAGCTTGCCGATTGTTTCAATCACAGGCGGTTTGAAAGACGGTTACACACAAATTGATATTCAAAACGGTTCAACAACATTGTTTGTAAACAAGGGTGCTGACAAGAACCTGTTAAATGCTCAGATTGAGTATAAAGACGGTGAACTTGTATCGGATATAGGTGCTGTACTTGGCTACCTTGACGGTGTAAGTTACAACATGAACACAAATACAAAGACTGCTAACGTAATATACAACGCAGAAAATGCTCCAAATGCAGTTCTTGAATATGCTAACGGTACAGCAAGAGTTACGGCTGTAGACACTATTGAAAATGCAAACCTGATATTCGCAAGCTATAACCCAGATAAGACTCTAAAGAGCATTGATACAAAGAAAGTTACACTTGATAAGAGCGGTGCATATAATGATTATCCTGTATCATCAAGCTTTGTAACAACAGACAATATGAAGATTATGCTTTGGGCAAGCGATATGGCTACACCTATTTGCAAACCGGTTGTAATCGGCGACAGCGAAAAAGCAGACACAACATCATTGTTCAGCAAAGAAGACGACGGCGATAATGCACTTTTGAGCCTGTCAAGTATTAAGGATTCAATCGTGGACGGTATTGTGGGATTGTTTGCGGACGATTCAACAGTAGGAACACCTCAAAATCTTGATACTTTGGTAGTGTCAATGAACGGTGAATCAAGTACACTTACATCAATCACGGGTGATAAAGTTGTAGCTGCAACAATCGAAAACGGTGCTCCTGACGGAACAAAGTATATTAAGACAGGTTCATACGGCAATAATAAGTACGGTGAATATTGTCTTGAAAGTGAATGTGCATATCCGGCCAATACAAAGGCTGACGTAATGATTTCACTTGATGTAAGATTTGACGCAGACGGCGCGGGATTCACACCTGAAGACAATGGTGATAAGAAGGTTGCAGGTGCGGTTGTATTCAGAAACGGTACAATTCAAATGCAAAGAGGCGGCAAGGATTATACAGATACAAAGATTGGTGCAGATACAAATACATGGTATCATATCGCACTTGTAGGACGTTACAGTGCGGCTGACGCAAATGTTGATATGTATGTATGGAAGTACAATTCAGACGGCACAAAGACATTTGTACAAAAGGTTACGGGTATGCCTCTTAGAAATATGGCAGCATCTAACGGAAACGGTGTGTCACATCTAAATATACTTGCAAATACAAGTGTTGATAATATAGCACTGTATAATCTTGGTGCAGATACAATTTCACTTGACAGCTTAAGCGATACAATCAAAGCCGGTGAAACAATGTTGTTCACTTACGGTGCAACAAGACTTGACCAATACATCACAGCACCTGCTGTAACATGGTCAGTATATAACGAGGCAAATGACGCAGTTCTGAATGACGAAAACATAACAATTTCAGAAAGCGGATTGCTTACAATCGGTGCAAATGCATCAAAGCAAAAGATTACAGTTCGTGCAACAGCGACAAACGGCGTATATGCGTCAAAGACTATTGATGTAGACGCGGTTGACACATCAACAGATACATACGATACACTTACTTTATCAGCTGATAAAGCAACAGTAAGAGTCGGTGAAAATACACAGATTACAGCCGTTGCAACACTTGACGGTGCTACAGTAACACCGGGTGACAGTGACTTGAAGTACATTATTTGCAACGAGGCAAATCTAAGAGCATTAAACAACAAGAATATCACAATCACAAATGACGGTGTACTAAGCGTTACAGAAGATGCAGTGCCTCAAACAATCACAGTAAGAGGTACAAATAAGTCGGGCAGTGTTCAAGGTACTGTTAAAGTACAGATACTTCCTGCAAATATGAACACAGGTAATGAAGATAAGTACACAGATACATACGTTTCATCAAATGCGTGTGAAGAATACGTTTCAGGTGCAACTCTTGAAGAAGGTTCATGGGACGGTTCGGGTTATTACAATGTAACAGCCGCTTATGACTTTGTAGGATTCCCTGCAAATACATCATCAGATGTTATTTACTCGGCTGATATGAAGTTTGCAAAGGACGGTGCCGGCTGGACAGTATTCAGTAACGACAAGGGTAAGCTTGGCTTGCAGCTTTCAAGTTCCGGCACAACATTGAATGCACTTGGTGCAAGTAACAAGACAGTCGGATCAATGACTATTGATAAGGATTCTTGGTATAATGTACAGGTTATGTGTTCAACAGGTAACGCAAATGCTTATGCAGTAATGACAGTTTATAGGTATGACGAAAACGGTAAGAGAGTAAATCCTCTTAAAGGTGCGGAAGGCACACCACATATCTTGACTTGTGCACTTCGTAATCTTGCAGAAAGCTCTGCAAATCATATCAACATCAGTGCAGGTACTTGCGTAGATAACGTAATGAGCTTTAACATAGCTCCTGATAAGCTGACATTGTCAGTTGACGCACAGACAGTTCTTGCAGGCGGCAGTACACAGGCCTCAACAAAGGCGTCAAGAAAGGGTATTGAATTCCCTTACCTAAATTCAAACTTGATTAAGTATGATATTTATGACGCAGAAAACAAATATCCTTTGGGCAGTGACAAGATTACTATTGATGCGTCAGGTAAGATAAATGTTGACGCAATGGCAGACGCTCAAGATGTATATGTAAGAGTATCATCAACAAGCGGCGGTATGAATGACAGCAAGAAACTTACAATTAAGTCGTCAGATATATTTGAAATCAATAAGTTTGGTTTTGAAGATGAAGATAAGACTAAGTTTAAGAGAATTGATGTTACAAAGAACTTTAACTACAGTGATGAAGTTACATTCGTTGCGGCAACATATAATAATCTCGGTGCACTTACATCAATCGCATTAAAGAAAGCATACGGCGATCAACTTACAATCGGTGCAAATAAGGTGACAATGTCTTTGGATTTACCGGATACATTTGATAAGGTAAATGATAAGTTTAACGCATTTGTTCTTACAAAGTTGTCATCAGATGGAGAAACAGCAGTTGATGAAAATATGACAGCGGCTAAGAACGGCACATCGGTAAATGTTGCAAACATTCCTGTATTCGATACAGGTGCAAAAGTTGTTGTTCTGGCACTGAAGAAAGATGCTGACGAAACAGACGTAAAGAGTGAAGATATTCTATACTTTACACAGATTACAGCGGCAGATATTGCCGATAACGCATTGACAATTCCGGCTTATGAGGCAGAAATGCAGATTAAGCTGTCGGGTAACATAAACGGTGTTCACACAGTTGTAAAAACTGTTGCAGAATAATACAACACGACACGAAAAGAGGTACTCCTACGGAGTGCCTTTTTTCTTGATTTATTTAAAAAATTGAGGTATAATAATAATCATAAATTTTAAGGAGAAAATGTATGGCATTATATACTATTGCGGATTTACACCTTCCGCTCGGAATAGACAAGCCGATGGATATATTCGGTAAGGCCTGGGAAAATTACGTTGAACGTCTGGCGGATAATTGGCAGTCGGTCGTAAAGGAAAACGACGTTGTTGTTTTACCGGGTGATTTTTCGTGGGCAACGTATCTTGAACAGAGTGTAAAAGATTTTGAATATTTGCATAAATTAAACGGTAAAAAGATTTTGCTTAAAGGCAATCACGATTATTGGTGGACGACAATGAATAAATTGCGTGAGTTTACCGCAGAGTGTGGTTTTGATGATATAGAATTTTTACAGAATAATTCGTTTATGTATGAGGACGTTGCAATTTGCGGTACTCGCGGTTGGATAAATCCGGGTTGGGATAATTTCGGCGGTGAGGACAGAAAAATATTCGATAGGGAAGTTTTAAGACTTGAATTGTCATTAAACAGTGTAAAGGAATGTAATGAAATATATGTGTTCACGCACTATCCGCCAATGCCTGTTTCGCTTAAGGAAAATGAATTTGTACAAATGATGAAAAAGTACCCTGTAACAAAGTGTATCTACGGTCATCTTCACGCGGCGGCTCACAGAAACGCTGTTGAGGGGACAATAAACGGAATTGAATATAAACTTGTTTCGGGAGATTACTTGGGATTTGATCCGATAAAATTACATGATTAGGAGAAATGAATATGAAGTTAATGTTTGCGTCAGATATACACGGTTCGTACTACTATGCCCAAAAAACAGTTGAGGCATACAGAGAGGAAAAAGCAGAAAAGTTGATTTTGCTCGGCGATATACTCTATCACGGACCGAGAAACGATTTGCCGAAAGATTACGCACCGAAAAAGGTTATTGAACTTTTAAACGGCATTAAAAACGAGATACTTTGTGTAAGAGGTAACTGCGATACGGAAGTAGACCAAATGGTGCTTGAATTTCCCGTCCTTGCTGATTATGCGGTTATATTCGTTGACGGAAAGACCTTGTATTTGACTCACGGTCATAAATACAATCCGAATAATTTGCCTCCGATAAAAAAAGGCGATTACCTTGTGAACGGTCATACACATATCTTGGCAAATGAGGATATGGGCGATTTTACATACTTAAATCCCGGTTCTGTTTCAATTCCCAAAGGCGGTAATCCACATACATATATGATATACGAAAACGGTGAATTTAAAATTAAAGAATTGAAGTAGGAGAACAGAGTGAGTTGCTTGTATGGTAGATTATAACCGCATTCACTTCATAAGGGACGGTACCTCGGCGTCCCTCTTGCCACCCCTCAGACGGTTCCGCCGTCAGCTCCCCTCAAGGGGAGCCGATTGTAAGTGTGGCTGATACAAAAAAATATGCAATTCGTAGGGGCGATCATCGGTCGCCCGAAAATCGCATTCACTTCATAAGGAACGGCACCCCGAGTCCCTCTTGCCACCCCTCAGACGGCTCCGCCGTCAGCTCCCCTCAAGTGGAGCCGATTGTAAGTGTGGCTGATACAAAAAAATATGCAATTAGTAGGGGCGATCATCGGTCGCCCGAAAATTGCATTCACTTCATAAGGGACGGCACCACGACGTCCTTTTTGCCACCGCTCCGTCACTTCGTGCCACCTCTCCTCAAGGAGAGGCTTTTAAGACGCCCCTTGAGGGGAGCTGTCGTGAAACGACTGAGGGGTGGCGAACAACAATTTAACATCAAGAAAGCCGTCATTCATTGACGGCTTTCTTTGAATTTTTCTTTTGTTTCTTCTTATTCTTTTTACACTTCAAATGAGTATCGGGAGTAAGGTGACCGATTTCCATTTCAAAACATTCCTCAACCTCATCAAGGTTCAAAAGACTGTAATCTTCAAGTATTCTAACCATAACCGCGGCACAGGCATATGCGTCATCATAAGCACGGTGATGATGAAAATGAATACCGAGTGCGTCACAAAGATTGTTTAATTTATGACTCGGAAGTTCGGGATATGCTTTTTGCGACAATTTCACCGTACACAAATAATCAAAAGTCGGGAACGGTATATTAAAATGCTCCAAAGTCGCACAAAGTGCACCGACATCAAAACCTGCATTATGTGCAATAACTGTTTTGTGGTCAAGGTACGGCTTTAACTTATCCCAATAATCCGCAAGTGTAGGTTTGTTCACAACCATATCGGGTGTAATTCCGTGTATTTTTATATTATAATCATTAAACTCAAACGGTTCGGGTTTAATAAGAATTTCTTTTCTGTCAGTTATCTTGTTGTTTTCCACCACACATATACCAAGACTGCATACGCTTGTATAATTTGATGTGGCGGTTTCAAAGTCAATAGCTACAAAATCCATATAATCTCTCCTAACGTCATATCATTATACAACTTTTTTTGCCGAATGTCAAAGGATAAAGCAAAAAAGAGTAATTATTTGTACAGAACATAAATTGACAGGCAATTTTATTAGTTATATAATAGATAGAAAGTTAGGAGGAACATATATGCTTGTTGGAATAATAGGTGCAATGGACCTTGAGGTTCAGGCATTAAAAGGACTTATGGACAATGCAGTGGTGGAAACAATCAGCACCATTGATTTTTATAAAGGCAATATTAACGGCGTGGAAACGGTTGTTGCGGTTGCAGGAGTCGGCAAGGTAAATGCGGCGGTCTGTGCACAGACTATGATACTTAAGTATTCGCCTGACATTATGATAAATGTGGGTGTTGCCGGAGGACTTTCGGACGAATTTAAAATCGGTGATATAGCCGTTGCGGACAGTGTTGTTGAACACGATATGGACACATCACCGATAGGTGACCCTGTCGGCTTGATTTCGGGAATTAATCTTGTGAATATACCTTGTGACAAAAAGCTTGCCGATTTAATGGAGCAGGCAGTAAGCAAGGTAGGCACAATAACAACAAAAAGAGGTGTTATTGCTTCGGGCGACCAATTCATCAGCAAACAGGAACAAAGAGATAGAATAAAAGATAATTTCAGTGCTATTGCCGCTGAAATGGAGGGCGCAAGTATCGGACACGTTTGTTATATGAACGGTGTGCCTTTCGGTGTACTGCGTGCAATATCGGACGGTGCAAATGACGATTCACATATGGATTATCCCGAATTTGCAAAAATGGCGGCGGCAAATTCAATCAAGATTATACTTGAACTTTTAAACAGCATAAACGGAGGGAAATTACAGTGAATAAAATAAAGAGCTTTCAAGTTGACCACAGAAAACTCGGTGTGGGAATTTATGTATCAAGAGTTGATGTAGATATAGTGACATACGATTTACGTTTTTGTAAACCGAACAGCGGAACGGTGCTTGATAATGTGACAATGCACACGATTGAGCATATGCTTGCAACGTTCGTAAGAAATTCTGATATAAAGAATGAAGTGTTATATTTCGGTCCTATGGGCTGTCAAACAGGTTTTTACTTGCTTGTACGCGATGTGGTTCCGAAAGAAAAAGTTCTTGAAACGGTAAAAGATATTTTGGCAAAGACAATTAAACACGACGGCAAAGTTTTCGGAGCGAGTGAGATTGAGTGCGGAAATTATAAAACACTTAATCTTGATTGTGCAAAGAAAGCGTGCAGAGAATACCTTGAGGCTATTCGTGATATAAACGACATAATAACGTATGATGATGTAAACCAAAGGGGATGCTGATAAAGTATTCCTTTTTTATTTGAACACGGTAGGAGTGAATTTTTATGAAATACATTTATCAATTATTTATAATATTGGTTGTTACATTTGTCGGAGAATTGTTGCATTATTTTATACCTATTCCCGTACCTGCGAGCATATACGGACTTATAATAATGCTTATACTTTTGTGTACAAAGGTTGTAAAGCTTGAACACGTTGAAATAACTTCGGACTTTCTTATTGAAATAATGCCGCTTATGTTTATTCCGGCCGGCGTGGGACTGATGAAAAGCTGGGGAGTTTTAAAACCGCTGATTATTCCGGTGGTTGTGATAACGGTTATATCTCTTATTGCAGTAATGGCTGTCAGTAGGCGGGTATCGCAGAAAATTATTAAAGCTCAAGAAAAAAAGAGCAGCGAAAGTGAGGGTACGGTAAATGAGTGAGTTTTTTGAAAGCTCGGCATTTTTAGGTGTTACAGTAAGCCTTTTATCTTACGCTTTCGGTTCATTTTTAAAGAAAAAATTTAAGACGGGTATTTTTAATCCTCTTCTTATTTCTATTGTTATTACTATTGTATTT
>ENA-OZHH01001440-OZHH01001440.1-human-gut-metagenome-genome-assembly--contig:-NODE-1440-length-11041-cov-4.057983_pt1 | contig 11041 bp, 6 predicted proteins | sample MGYA00244045_ERZ653684 | MGnify/ENA primary metagenome ERZ653684 (study PRJEB26926, sample SAMN06165264) | human gut metagenome | biome: ENVO:00009003; feature: ENVO:2100002; material: ENVO:00002003... | reverse complement strand
AGCCACAGCCAAAGGAATCCCCATTTGGTGCCGAGAAGCGTAAAAATAAAACCGTTTTTCGCCGTGGGTTCCACCACGGTCTTGGCAAGACGCGTCATCATCGTTCATTACCTGCTTTTCTATGATTTGGGAGGCTTACTCCCTGCTTTGCGCTTGCAGTCGAAAAAAGGACTGGCCGGGAAATTCCCGACCAGTCCATTTTAGCAGAGTTTTCAGTTCTTGGCAAGTGCCACCAGCTCGCAGGCGGTCTTGGCAGCCAGTCGGGCGTTGTTGTACACCAGCTGGATGTTGGAAGCCAGAGAATCGCCGCCGGTGATGTCCTTGATCTTGGCCAGCAGGAAGGGAGTGGTCTCCTTGCCGTGGATGCCCTGCTCATGGCTCTCGGCGAGCGCCTGGTCGATGGCCTTGTCGATGACGGCCTTGTCCATGGCGTACTGCTGCGGGATCGGGTTCGTGACGAGCATGCCGGTCTTGAGGCCCAGGTCGCGCTGCGCCTGGAAGATGGCAGCCAGATCCTCCGGTGTGTCGACGCGCGCGTCGACGCCGAGGCCGCTCTCGCGGGTGTAGAACGCGGGCAGCTCGTCCGTACCGTAGCCGAGCACGGGCACGCCCTTCGTCTCCAGATACTCCAGCGTCAGGCCGAGGTCGAGGATGGCCTTCGCGCCCGCGCACACGACCATGACCGGCGTCTGCGCCAGCTCTTCAAGGTCGGCGGAGATGTCCATGGTCGTCTCGGCGCCGCGGTGCACACCGCCGATGCCGCCGGTGGCGAAGACCTGGATGCCCGCCATGTGGGCGATCATCATCGTCGTGGTGACGGTGGTGGCGCCGTCCGCGCCGCGCGCGCAGATGACCGGCAGGTCGCGGCGGGAGACCTTGGCGACCTTGCGCCCGGCCTTGCCGAGGTAAGTGATCTCCTCCTTGGACAGGCCGGCCTTCAGGCGGCCGCCGAGGATGGCGATGGTGGCGGGCACGGCACCGTTGTCGCGCAGGGTCTGCTCGACGAGCAGCGCCGTCTCGACGTTTTTCGGATAGGGCATGCCGTGGGAGATGATCGTGCTCTCGAGCGCGACGACCGGGCGGCCGTCCGCGAGCGCCTGCTGCACCTCGGGTGCAATGTCCAGATATTTGTTCATGTTCATAGTCAAAAACCTCCTTGGTTGTGTCGGTCAGATTGGTTCGCCTATATTGTAAAAGGTTTTCCGGAATTGTCAAGCATAATCCAGCAACAGAAGCACCGGCAAAAACGCACAAAAAGGAGACCGCCGAAGCGGTCTCCCTGGTTGCATATCGGGAATTGGTTACGCCGCCTTCAGAACCTGCGTCGGGATCTGCGTCGGCGTGGAGGGCTGCTCCGGCGTGTCCGGAGTCGTCTTCAGGACCTGGTCCAGCTCAGTCTCGTAGAAGCTGCAGAACACCTGCGCAAGCTGCGCGCGGTCGAGGCTGCCGAGCGGGCTGAAGTGGCCGTCGTTGCCGACCATGATGCCGGCAAGGTAGCAGTAAGCGACCGCTTCCCGCGCCCACGAGGCCACGCTCGCGCCGTCGTCAAAGTTGGCAAGCGCGGACGCGATCCGCTCGTCGACGATCATGGACTCGCCGCCGCTGAGCCAGCCATAGAACATGACGGCCATCTCCTGACGGGTGATGGTGTCATTCGGGCAGAAGGTGCCATCGCCGCGGCCGGAGATGACGCCCGCATTGTAGGCCCAGATGACCGCATTGGTGTACCACTGGCCGGGCGCCACATCCGTCAGCGGGCAGGTCTTGCCTTCCACGCTCGGCGCGCCTTCTGCCTCATAGAGCACCTGCGCGACCATGGCGCGGGTCGTCGTCACGCCGGGGGCAAACTTGCCGCCGCCGACGCCGGACATCAGGCCGGAAGCCTGCGCGAAGTCGACCGCCGGCTTGTACCAGCCGCTCTGCGCATCGGCGAACGTGTTGCCCACGATCTGCAGGTCACACACCGCCTTGACGACTGCCGGATAAACCGCCAGGCGCTCCGCCTCGGTCACGGCCGCGTCCATCTTGGCGCAGGCCGCCGCATAGGCGCTGTAGCTCTCGGCCGTATAGGCGTCCTTGTCGAGGATCATCGCCTGCAGCGCGGCATAGACCGGTGCGATGCCCTGATCGACCGTGATGCGGCCGGCAGGCTCGGCATAAATCTCGCCGATGACGCCCTTGAGCTCCTTCGTGATGTATTCCATGACCACTTCGTCCAGCGGCAGGCCGGTGTCGAACTGGTTGGTCGCCGCCGCGAAGGCGTAGTAGGTATCGCCGCCGCCGGCCACGAAGTTGTTCGTGACGACAGCGTAGGTGGCCGTCGGGTCAAACGTCTTGCCGTTGACGTTGTCAATGGTCACGCGCTGGATGCTCTTCGGGCCGTAGTAGGTGGATTTGGGATAGGGTTCCGGATTCTTGTCGTACTTCTCATAGGTCTTGACCGTGAAGGTCAGACCCGCCGCCTGCGGGAAGCCGCCGATGGATTCCGGCGTGCAGTACGTGCTGGCCTCGAGCGCCTCGAGCAGCTCGGCGCCGGTCACATAGACCACGGCGAGCGTGTTGCCGAACGGCAGCACGGTGTTGATGTCCTTCTTGGTGACGTCGCCGGCCTTGACGGTCGCGCGGATGCCGCCGCCGTTCGTGATGGCGACCACGTTCTCCGCCGGGACGGAGATCGTCGCCTGCGTGCGGATCTTCCAGAGCATGGCGTCCGTGATCAGGTCGCCGAGGTTGGTCTCGGAGTCACGGTTGCCGTTGGGGGCCTTCGCGCCGTTGAGCTCCACTTTGCTCTCGGCAAACTTCTCGCCATAGGCCTTGTCGATGGGGTCGATGATGGCCTTGGCGGCCGCGGCGACCTTTTCGTCGCGCGTTTTGTAGTCAACGACGGTGACGGACTTGCCGTCAGCATTCTTCTCGGTGTGCCAGACGGCCTTGAGCTCATTGCCGACGATCTTCTTCGTGGCGTTGTCAATGGTGATAACGCCGATGTTGGCAAAGGCCGTGCCCGTGGACTGGATGGCCTCCTTGTTCGGGCCGGCGGTCATAACGGTGTGGGAGTGGCCGTCGATGATGAAGTCGATGCCCTTCACGTTCTTGGCCAGATCATAGGAGGTGTAGGGCTCGGAGCTCTCGTCCACGCCCAGATGCGCGAGGCAGACGACGATGTCGGCGCCCTGCTCCTTGAGCGCGGCGACCTGCGCGGCCGCGCAGTCGTACAGCTCCTTGCCGTCCTTGCCGGCAAGGAACTTCAGGCCCTCAATGAGCTTGGGGTTGGCCTTGGTCTGCGCCTCGGGGGTCTCGAGACCGAAGAAGCCGATCTTCACGCCGCCCTTTTCGATGATGGTGTTGGCGTCAAAGATGGTCTTGCCGTCGGCGCCGAGCACATCGGCGCACAGAACTTTGAACTTGGCGGCCTTCATGTTCTCCGCCAGCTGGGCATAGCCGTAGTCGAACTCGTGGTTGCCGATGGTGGCCACGTCGTAGCCGGTGGCGTTCATCATGGTCACCGCGTCGGCGCCCTTGTTGACGCTGACGTAGACGGTGCCCTGGCTGTAGTCGCCGGCGTCGGCCAGAATGACCTCGGCGCCCTGCGCCTCATAGTCGGCCTTCAGAGATGCCATGGCCGCGTACAGGTCGATCGCACCATGCACGTCGTTCGAGTGCAGGATGACGGTCTTGCCATCGAGCGGCTTTGCCTCGCCGGCTGCAAACGCCGTGCACGACAGGCTCAGGAGCAGGCACAGCACCAGCAGCAGCGAAAGCAGTTTCTTCGTGTGCTTCATGTGTTATCCTCCGTTTCCGTTTTGTTTTTTCCGGGTTTCTGCTGCTTTGATTATAGCATCCCGCGAAAAAAATTGGGATGGGCTTTGTGCAAAAAGTGCGTCAAATCCCGCGCGCAATTTGAACAAATTTATCCAGCAATTTTGTTCCAATTGTCAAATAACCAGGGCGCGTTCCGTTTTCACCATTTGCCGTTTGCAATCACGGTGGCGGTATGGTAAACTGTTGTTTCAAAGTGTTTTTGAAAGGAGCCGAACGATGAGCTACGCAGACGAGGTCTTTATCCGCAACTGCCGCGATATATTGGAAAACGGCGTCTGGGATACCGATCAGGCCGTGCGCCCCCGCTGGGAGGACGACGGTGCTCCCGCGCACACGGTCAAGAAGTTCGGCATCGTCAACCGCTACGACCTGTCCCGGGAGTTCCCGCTGCTGACGCTGCGGCGCACCTACTGGAAGACCGCCGTGGACGAGCTGCTGTGGATCTGGCAGCAGAAGTCGAACAACATCCATGACCTGCGCGGCCACATCTGGGACCAGTGGGCCGACGAGACCGGCTCCATCGGCAAGGCCTACGGCTATCAGCTCGGCGTCAAGCACCAGTACCCCGAGGGCGAATTCGACCAGGTGGACCGCGTGCTCTACGACCTGAAGCACAACCCCGCCTCCCGCCGCATCCTGACGAATATTTACACGTTCGAGGACCTGCACGAGATGGCGCTCTATCCGTGCGCGTACTCGATGACGTTCAACGTCTCGGGCAATACGCTCAACGCCATCCTCAACCAGCGCAGTCAGGACATGCTCGCGGCGAACAACTGGAACGTCGTGCAGTATGCCGTGCTCGTACACATGTTCGCGCAGGTGTCCGGCCTGCAGGCGGGCGAGCTGGTGCACGTCATTGCCGACGCGCACATCTACGACCGCCACGTGCCGGTCATCGAGCAGCTGATCCAAAACGAGCCGAAACCGGCGCCACAGTTTTTCATCGACCCGGACGTGCATGATTTTTACGCCTTTACGCGCGACAGCTTCCGCGTCGAGGGCTACGAATACAGCGAGTTCACGGGGAAGATCCCCATCGCGGTATAAGGGGGGCAGGCAGATGGATGCGATCGTCGCCGTCTATGCCGACTGGGGCATCGGGGCCAGGGGCACGCAGCCGCTCGTGATCCCGGCTGACCGCCGCCGCTTCCGGGCGCTCACGATGGGCGCGGCCGTGATCGTCGGCCGGCGCACGCTGGACGATTTTCCCGGCGGCAGGCCGCTGCCGGGGCGCGAAAATCTCGTGCTCACGCGGCAGAACATCACGATCGAGGGCGCGCAGGTGGTACACGCCCCGGCCGAGGCCGTCGCCGCCGCCGCGCGGTATGACCGCTGCTTCGTCATCGGCGGAGACAGCGTGTTCCGGCAGATGTTTCCCCACCTGACGCGCGTGTACGTCACGAAAATCGACTCAGCGCCCCACTCGGACGTGTTTTTCCCGGATCTGGACGCCGACCCCGCGTGGCGCTGCGTGTCGAGCGAGCCGCGCGCAGAGCACGACGGCGTGGGCTTTCAATTTTGCGTGTACGAAAAAACGAAAGAAGAAAAAGTATGAAAAAGCCGCTGCTTTCCAACCCTGGAAAGCAGCGGCTTTTTTCTGCCCTCACCCGGCGAGCACCGTGAGCGAGAGCGCATTGATGCACATGTGGAAAAACACCGGCGGCCAGATCGAGCGCGTCTGCTCATAGCAGAACGTGAGCGCGGCCGACACCGGCACATACGCCAGCGCCGAGAGCAGCAGCTTCGGCTCCTGATATACGAGCACATACTGCCAGACGTGGTAGAGCGAGAAGAGCGCGATCGACGCGGCATAGGCCCAAAAGCGGCTCTTCGGCCGGATGGTGCCGAAGACCACGCCGCGAAACAGGCACTCCTCCACGAGCGGCGCCATGAGCACCGCGACGGCGATCATGCGCTTGTAGTCCGCCTTGGCAAGGCCGCTCACGGTGTCGTTGTTCGGCACGGGCAGATCGCCAATGAGGCTCGTGCCAAGCTGCAGCACGAGCGAGAGCAGCACGTCGATGCCGTAGGCGGCAAGCATCATGCCGATGCAGCGCAGGATGCTGCCGACCATCGTGTCAAAGCTGCGGCGCAGAAACCGCCACATGGCGATGAGCGTGAACACGAGGCCGCAGAGATAGTACAAAACGTTGCACGTCACGTCCGACGGCAGCTTGCCGAGCACCGCCATGAGCAGTGCGCCGATCGTCAGCGGCAGCACGGCCACATGGATGGGAAAGTAGACCCAGCCCGCGATGCGCGCGCCGCGGGGCATGGGGTCGCTCCACGCCGTGTTGGGATGTTGCACGTCAGCCCCTCGCTTTCTGCTGCAGCTCAAAGAGCAGGCGCATGGCCTCGAGCGGCGTGATGGTGTTGAGGTCGATGCCGCGCAGCTGCTCGGCAATTTCATCCCCGGCCGCGTCGCCGAGCGTCATCTGCGCCGCGTCCTCCGCCGCGCGGGCGGGCGCAGGCAGCTCCGTCGCGCCGGACTCCAGCTCGCGCAGGTAGGTCTTGGCCTTCGTGATGATCGCATCGGGCACGCCGGCCAGTTTGGCGACCTCGATGCCGTAGCTGTCGTCGGCCGCGCCGGCGACGATCTTGCGCAGGAACAGCAGCGTGCCGCCCTGCTTTTTGGCCGTGATGTTGTAGTTGCGCACGCCGGGCAGCGTCTGCTCGAGCGCGGTCAGCTCGTGGTAGTGCGTGGCGAACATGGTCTTGGCGCCGAGGCGGCGCGGGTCCGCGCAGTATTCGAGCACCGCGCGGGCGATGGCCATGCCGTCGTAGGTGGACGTGCCGCGGCCGATCTCGTCGAGGATGAGCAGGCTCTGCGCCGTGGCGTGGCGGAGGATGTTGGCCATCTCGCTCATCTCGACCATGAACGTGCTCTGCCCGGCGGCCAGATCGTCGGATGCGCCGATGCGCGTGAACACGCGGTCGACCACGCCGATGACGGCGCTCTTCGCCGGGACGAACGAGCCCATCTGCGCCATGAGCACGATGAGCGCGGTCTGGCGCATGTACGTGGATTTACCGGCCATGTTCGGCCCGGTCACGATGGCGACGCGGTCGTCCGCGTCGTTGAGGAACGTGTCGTTCGGGACAAAGAGGCTGTCCTTCTGCGCCTGCTCCACGACGGGGTGGCGCCCCTCGCGGATGTCGAGCGTGCGCGAGAGGTCGACCTCGGGGCAGACGTAGTGGTTTTTCACCGCAGTCTCCGCCAGCGAGCACAGCGCGTCGAGCCGGGCCACGGCGTCCGCCGCCGCCTGCACGCGCGCGACCTCGCCAGCGACGAGCTGGCGCACCTCGTTGAAGAGCGTATACTCCAGCTCCGCGATGCGCTCGCGCGCCGTCAGGAGCGTGTTCTCGAGGTCCTTGAGCTCGCGCGTGAAATAGCGCTCGCTCGACACCAGCGTCTGCTTGCGGATATAGTCCTCCGGCAGCTCGGTGACGCCCGCGCTGTTCGGAATGTCGATGTAATAGCCAAAGACCTTGTTGTAGCCGACCTTGAGCTTTTTCGCGCCGGTGCGCTCACGCTCGCGCTGCTCGAGCTCGGCGACGGTCTGCGCGCCGTGGTCGCGCACGTTGCGCAGGCGGTCGACCTCCTCGCTGTAGCCCGGGCGGAGGATGCCGCCCTCGCGCACGGAAAACGGCGGCTCGTCACAGATGGCGCGGTCGATGCGCGCACAGAGGTCGGCGAGCGTGTCCATCTGCGCAATGTCGCGCAGGGCCGCGCTGTGTACGTCTTTGAGCAGCGCCGTCAGGTTCGGCAGCTGCGCGCAGCACAGGGCCAGCGCGTGCAGGTCTCGCCCGTTGGCAGAGCCGTACACCGCGCGGGAGACAAGGCGCTGCATGTCGCCGATCTCGCGCAGGCAGCGGATGAGCTCGCCGCGCAGGACGTTATCGCCCACCAGCTCCTCCACCGCGCCGAGGCGGCGGCGGATCTGCACGGGGCTGAGCAGCGGACGCTCCACCCACGCGCGCAGCAGGCGGCCGCCCATGGGCGTTTTCGTCTTGTCGAGCACCCAGAGGAGGCTGCCGCGCTTTTCGCCGGAGCGGAGGTTTTCCGTCAGCTCGAGGTTGCGGCGCGTGGTGTAGTCCAGCTCCATGTAGTGGTCGTCGCCCAGCAGCTCCAGCCGCCGGATGTGGCCGAGGTCGCACTTTTGCGTCTCGTGCAGGTAGGCCAGCAGCGCCCCGGCCGCGCACACGGCCGCCGGCGCCTCGCCGAGGCCGAGCGCGTCCGTGCTCTGCACATCGAACTGCTCGCACACGCGCGCGGCCGCCGCCAGGTATTCAAACCGGTCGCCGCCCGCCTCGACCAGACTGCCGAGGCGCTTGGTGAGGAAGGTGCGGATGTCGTCATTTTCCGCCGCCGCGTCGGCGCACACGGCCTCGCGCGGGGCAAAGCGGCCGAGCTCGTTGAGGATGTGGCTCACGGCGTCGGCTGGGTAGTTCGCGGCGCAGAATTCCCCCGTCGAGAGGTCGCAGAACGCCGTGCCGCCGGACTGTCCGCTGAGATACACCGCGCCGAGATAGTTCGACTTGTTCTCCTCGAGCATCGAGGACTCCGTGACCGTGCCGGGCGTGATGATGCGGATGATGTCCCGCTCGACCAGCCCCTTGGCAAGCGCGGGGTCCTCCATCTGCTCGCAGATGGCCACCTTGTAGCCCTTGGCGATCAGGCGGCCGATGTACGCCTCGGCCGAGTGGTACGGCACACCGCACATGGGCGTGCGCTCGGCCGGGTCCTCGACATTGCGGTCGCGCGTCGTGAGCGTAAGGTCGAGCTCGCGCGCGGCCAGACGCGCGTCGTCGTCGAACATCTCATAGAAATCGCCCAGCCGGAAAAACAGCAGGCAGTCGGGGTTGCGCTGCTTGATCTCGTAATATTGCCGCTTCATCGGCGTCAGTTCCGCCATGCGTCATACCTCCTCGCCATAGAGCGCCCAGGTGTTGCTGCCGGTGATCTTCACGTCCACGAACCGGCCGACGAGGGACGCGTCCCCGCGCATATGCACGAGGCGGCCGCCCTTCGTGCGCGCCGTGAGCGGATGGTCGCCCCGGCCGTCGGCCCCGTCGACGAGCACGCGCTGCACGCTGCCCTCATAGGCGCGGTGCTTCTCCTCCGAGATGCGGTTGGCCGCCGCGACGAGCGCGTCAAAGCGCACCTGCTTCTGCACGCGGGTGTAGGGGTCGGGCATCTTCGCCGCCGGGGTGCCGACGCGCGGCGAGTAGATGAAGGTGAACATCGCATCGTAGCGCACGGTCTCGATGAGCGAGAGCGTGTCCTGAAACTCTTCGTCCGTCTCGCCGGGGAAGCCCACGATGATGTCCGTCGTGAGCACGAGGTCGGGCATGTACTGCCGCGCGAGCGCCACCTGCGCCAGATATTTCTGGCGCGTGTAGCCGCGGTTCATCGCGTGCAGGACGCGGTCGTTGCCGCTCTGCACGGGCAGATGCATCTGGTGCGCGCACTTTTCGCACTCGGCCATGGCGCGAAAGAGCTTTTCCGTCGCGTCCTTCGGGTGGCTGCTCATGAAACGGATGATGAAGTCGCCCGGGATGGCGTTGATGCGCCGGATGAGGTCGGCAAAGTCCACGTCCTCGTCGAGGTCGCGGCCGTAGGAGTCGACGTTCTGCCCCAGGAGCGTGATGTCCTTATACCCCGCCGCGACGAGCTCGCGCGCCTCACGCTCGATCTCGTCCGGATGGCGGGAGCGCTCGCGCCCGCGCACATACGGCACGATGCAGTAGGTGCAGAAGTTGTTGCACCCGTACATGATCGACAGCCACGCCTTGACGCTGCCGTCGCGCTGCTGGGGGATGCCCTCGGCCACGCTGCCGTCCGCCGGTGCGATGGCGAACACGCGCCGGTGCTCGGTACAGACGGTGCGCAGCAGCTCCGGAAAGCGCCACAGCTCGTGCGGGCCGAAGACAAGGTCGACGATGCGGTAGGACTTTTTCAGCTTCTCTGCCACATGCTCCTGCTGCGCCATACAGCCGCAGACCGCGATGATCTGGTTGGGGTTGTGCGCCTTGGTGTGCGTCAGCGCGCCGACGTTGCCGAACACGCGCGTCTCGGCGTGCTCGCGCACGGCGCAGGTGTTCATGACGACGACGTCGGCCGCGAATTCGTCCTGTGTGAAATCAAAGCCCATGGCGCGCAGATAGCCGCGCAGCTTTTCGCTGTCGGCCTCGTTCTGCTGGCAGCCGTAGGTATCGACCATGGCCAGCGGCTGGCGGCCGCCGGCGGTGAAGTGCGCGCGCAGCTGCGCGCAGATATCCAACTGGTGCTGGATGTCCGATTCGGGGATCTCCGTTCTCTGATAGCTCATGCAATGCTCCTGCCTGTCCGGCCCGGCCGGATAAAATTTGAAGTGTGATAGAATATTGTAGCATTTCGCGGTGGAATTTTCAATGACAATCCTTTATAATATACGCGCGGGGCGCACGCGCCCCATGGACTGTACTTAAAGGAGGGCAAACGATGCCCGATATTCAAATTCTCTCTCCGCATTTGGCGGATCTGATCGCCGCGGGCGAGGTCGTGGAGCGGCCCGCCTCGGTCGTCAAGGAGCTGGTGGAAAACGCGTTCGACGCCGGGGCCCGCACCGTGACGGTGGAGCTGCGCGGCGGCGGCGCGACGTATCTGCGCGTGACGGACGACGGCTGCGGCATGGCGCCCGAGGACGCGGGCATCGCGTTTTTGCGCCACGCAACGAGCAAGCTGCACGACGAGCAGGGGCTCGAGGCCATCGGCACGATGGGCTTTCGCGGCGAGGCGCTGGCCGCGATCAGCGCCGTGTCGCACATCACACTCACGACGCGGCAGCGCGGCGCGGCGGCCGGCACGCACATGACGCTCGACGCGGGCGACATTCAGGACATGTACGAGACCGGCTGCCCCGAGGGCACGACGATGATCGTGCGCGACCTGTTTTTCAACACGCCCGCCCGGCGTAAGTTCCTGAAGTCCGACCGCGCGGAGGGCGCGGCCTGCGCCGCCGCCGCGCTGCGGTGCGCGCTCGGCCGGCCGGACGTGTCCGTGCGCTGCATCCGCGACGGGGAGGAGGTTTTCTTCTCCCCCGGCGACAACAAGCTCGACAGCTGCGTCTACAGTCTGCTCGGGCGCGACCTCGCCATGAGCCTGCTGCCCTGCGCAGGCGAGGGCGACGGCGTGCGTGTGCACGGCTTCATCTCCTGTCTCTTATACACATCT
>ENA-OZHH01001434-OZHH01001434.1-human-gut-metagenome-genome-assembly--contig:-NODE-1434-length-11091-cov-6.841972_pt1 | contig 11091 bp, 10 predicted proteins | sample MGYA00244045_ERZ653684 | MGnify/ENA primary metagenome ERZ653684 (study PRJEB26926, sample SAMN06165264) | human gut metagenome | biome: ENVO:00009003; feature: ENVO:2100002; material: ENVO:00002003... | reverse complement strand
GGCTCGGAGATGTGTATAAGAGACAGGCAATGCAACCAGGAGGAGTAATCGATGAACTTCGGAAAAACATTTGTACTCTAGCTGAAAGGTTAGAGATATTCTTACCATTCTGTAGACAACCCTATTCACCTGTAGTACCAAGAGTAGTAGATCGAAGAATTGTTACTCAACTGGCAGGTCCTAATCCTACAGCCCCCTTGAATAGAGGTTCATTCAAATTAGTTAAGAAATCCAGATCATGACTAAACCAATCTCTAGATACTTAAACAATAAAACCTGGGATAGATATAAACGTATCATCACAGAGTTTATAGATTTCGATGCAGGAAGGCAAGATATTATATGGGCAAAAAAGGTAAACCAATTCCTTGATCATGCCGAAGATAGTTTACCTTCTTATTATGAAATTCATATTGAAGCCCTTTGTTATTATAACTCTTTTAGGAATTGGCCAATCAATAAGGCAACTGTATCTGGGGAACTGGATGATGAAAACCTTTCGATACTAATTTCTAAATCATATATAGAAAGGCTTGGGTACCTTGATGAACACGGGTACTGGAGATTTAATTGGTCAGGAGATAGGTTCATCATAAATGGGATAGTTTATAAACCCGATGGTGATACCCAGGTAGCTCAAGCAAAAGACGAAGCTCTGGTCTTCTTGGTTATTCTTAAAAGAGACCGTGACACAGTTGTAAACTTTATAGAACAATAATATGGCACAGTTATTACTGAGATGGACAAAGGTTACTTTCAATAACCAGGAATGGTATGATAGTAATATAATAATCCTAAATGGTAATTCTGGAGTACATCTAGAAGTTGATGGAACAGGGAATTATATATCAGTATTTCAAAGTATGACTGGTATTAATTTCGTAACCCGGCTTCAAGATTACTTTGGACCTGTTTGGGATATGATACTTCCTTTCCCAGGAATAGGCCAGGCAATTAAATTGAGAGTAAATAAGCTACCTACCTTCGGTATTATTAAAGGCGATGTTCAAGATGGAGGAGATGGTGATGCTACTGACAATGCTTTTGCTGGTTCAGAAGGAATCCTATTCTGTGGAAGGGGTGGAGAATATTTCTTAGGGAAAACCTAAGGCAGTTGGTTAATTATTTAAAACCTTATACCTATGTATACAAGTAAGTATTATACTGTTGAAGAAATCGATGAGAGACTTAAGCAGGGTTATCTCAATGATGCCACTGAACAAGGCTTTGTCGGTACTATGAAAGAGTTCTGGGCTCTCTTTCTTTCGATTGCCAATAAGGTAGATAAGAAGGAAGGCTATGGTTTGTCTCAGGAGGACTTTACCACAGAACTGAAAGATAAGTTAAATTCTCTTTCTGGAGAAATCCCAACTAAGGTATCACAGTTAGAGAATGACCTTAAGTTCCAAACTAAAGAAGAAGTAGAAAAGTATATCAGCGACCTTATAGATGGTGCTGATGGAGCATTGGATACTCTTAAAGAGTTGGCAGATGCCCTGAACAATGATCCCAACTTTGCTACTAACCTTACTAATAAACTTATTGAGATTAGAGATGCCCTTACTGCTGAAGTTAATCGAGCAAAAGCTGCTGAAGCTGCTCTGCAAGAAGGTCTCAATGAAGTAGATACAAAAATCGAAAAAGCTCTTCAGGGTCTTACTGATACCATTGATAAAACTATCAAGGACATCAAGGATTCAGTCAAGGTTTTAGAACAGAAAGTAGATAAAAATACCGAGGCTATTTCTAATGTAAAAGTAGAGGTAGCTGGCCAATTAGCTGATTTCAAGGTAGAAGTTCATAAGGAAATCGATCTTGAAAAAGAGAGGGCTATTACTGCCGAGAATGCTTTGCAAAGAGAAATAGATAGCTTGAAAAATGGTTCATCTAATGACAAGGCAGAATTAGAACAAAAAATTCAGCAAGAAGCTACAGAACGAGCTCGTGCTGATGAAGCTTTGCAACAGAACATAGATAATGAAGCTAAAGCTCGTGAACTTTCCGAAGAGGAAATCAAAAAAGCTCATCAGAAAGATATTGAGCGTATCGATGGTGAAAAGGTAAAATGGGATAAATTCCCTACTTCAGAATTGCCCAACAGAAAGGGTATAGTTCTTGAAAATGGGGATCTTATCTTGGGCAAAGATCTTAATGGGGATACTTTGCCTTTAGTTCAACTGAATCATGGGGGTATAATAGATGCTGGTTCCCCCAAGGCTCCATATAATATCAATACACCTCAGGGAGAAAGACCCACTATTCAAGAAGCAGGGCAAACTGGAGAACAAGCATATCACATGGCTTATCAAGAAGACCTGGCTCACATTAGTGAAGAGATCGATGAAAAAGTTAAAGCTGAGGCTGATGCTCGAATTGCTGCCGATGAATTATTGGTAAAGAAAGAAGAAGGTAAGGAATTATCTTCTAATGATTTTACTGATGAATTAAAAGCTAAGCTAGAAGGTATAGAAGAATTTGCTAATCGTATCACTAATGTATCTCAGTTAGTAAACGATTCTAAGTTCCAAACTGAAGAGGAGGTAAAAGCTGCAATCGAAGGCATTATTGGTTCTGCTCCAGATGTTCTTGATACTCTTAAGGAAATCGCTGATGCCCTTGGTAATGATCCTAACTTTGCTACTACTATCACCAAGAAATTGGCTGCTCTTGCAGAACAGATTAACCAAGAGATTGAAGATCGTACAGAAGCTGTATCCCAAGTACAAGGTGACTTAGATACCAAATATCAAGAACTTTCTTCTAAGATCACTCTTCAGGGAGAAAACCTTAATAAAGAGATCTCCGATCGAAAAGAGGCAGATGCTGCAATGAAGTCCGAGATAACCAATCTTGGAACTTCTCTTATGGCTTTGGGAACTGAACTGAGACAGATTATCAATCAGAATTATCAGACTCTTCAGCAACAGATTCGTGCTCAGGATGCTCTTATCCAAGAGAATACCCAGGCTATTCAGACTAACCTATCTTTGATCCAGTCTTTACAGACTAAGGTAGATACTAACGTTAGTGATGTAGATAAACTGAAGAAAGGCCTTGAAACTGAAGTAGCCGATCGTAAAGCTGCCGATACTGCCTTACAAGAGAAGATTAATACTAATGCTGATGGGTTGGCTAAAGAAATTTCTGATCGTAAAGCTGCAGATCTGGTTCTTCAGCAGAATATCGATGCAGAATCTCAAGCAAGAACCCAGGCAGATTCCCAAATTAGAACTGATCTCTCTAAGAAGATTGAAGATGAAGCTACTGCAAGAACCCAAGCTGATACCCAGATAACCCAGAAACTAGATCAAGAGATTATCGATCGTAAGGCTGAGGATGAAAAACTTTCTCAACGTATCACTGAAGAATCCCAGGGTCATACAGAAGCTATAGAAGATTTACAAGCAAAAGTATCCAAGAATACTCAGGATATTACTGCTGAAGTAAATCGGGCTACTGCAAGGGAAAATGAGATTGCCCAGAATTTAGCAACTGAAACTCAAAATAGATCAGATGCCGATTCTGCAATGCAGGCTTCTATTAAAAAGGTTGGAGATGATCTTACTAAATTTAAAGCTACTAAAGATCAAGCTAATGGTTTAGCTTCTCTTGATGGTAATGGTAAGATTAAACCAGAACAACTACCAGAGGGAGTTACCTACAGTGTAATTGGCATAGAGAAGCAGGTAAACCTTCTTTCAGATCGTGATTCAGTACCTGATATGGAAGTTGGTGATAGACTTTATGTTCTTGAAGATAAAAAGATCTATACTAAAACTGTAGATGGCTGGGATAATGGAATCGAACCTAAAGAAGATGTAATCTATAACTTCCGTAGAGCTGATGAGGAAGGTCGTACCAATATTACCAAACGATGGGATGGTAAGGATATGACTGTAATCTCAGAAACTGTAGTACTGGGAGAAACTCAGGGTACTGCCTATGAGGGTTCTAAGGGTAAGCTATTAAAAGATAGGATTGATTCTTTGCCCAATAGTGTAGTTTCTGAGGTAATTTTATATAAACCGAATGCCTTTGAAGAAAACCCAGTTAGGAAAAATAAAGTGGGTATAAATGTGAAACGGTATGAAAAGAAGCCACAACATGAAGAATGGGAATTCAAAGCTTCTACAGAATATGATATACCTGTTGCTTCTTTAGAGGATGGTGGACATGGGGGACTTATGTCATATGAGGATAAGGTCCTTCTTCAGAAACTTGCTGCTTCAGTATTCCCATTAACTCTTACAGTAACTGGAGGTGGAGTATATCGGAAGACTACTACTCAAACTGTAACAGTAAGTTGGTCACTCAAACAAGGTCCCGATGCAGTTACACCTGATACCTTGAAGATTAACAATGAACCGATAGAGGTTTCATTAACTTCTAAACAGTTCCCGGGAATTACTGTTAATACTACTTTTAGAGTTGAGGCAACTAAGGAGGGAGTTACTAAGACTGGTTCGGTTTCAGCAGTATTCGTTAATCCTTCTTATTTCGGAGTAGTAGAAAGTAACTTTACTCCTACCCCTGAAGGTATCCAAGGTTTAAGCAGTGGTGAAATCATTAAGAATAGCAAAACATATAATACTTCAGCATTCAACCAAAATGCCCAGAAGAACTGTTATGCTTATCCTAAAGTATTTGGAGCTCTTACTTCTATTACGGATGGTAAGAATGAGTTCATCAATTCTTATACTCGTAGTGAATTGGAAGTAAATGGGGAAATGTATTATGTATATGTTCTTTCCGAAGCTTCTACAGTATCTAATTACTCACTTCAATTCAAATAATTATGGCAGTACAATATATTGATAACCTTTCTTATAAGGGAAAGAAGCCAAATTTTGAAAGAGATCAATTCAAAACTTTGGCTGAGATGAAGGCTTTTTCTGAAGCTGATATTGATGAAGGCCATTCTTCTTACTGTCTTGAAGATGGTAAAAGATACACCTTCAAATCTTCTAACTCAGTAGATCCTACTACTGGTAGATGGAGAGTAGAGAATAATCCAGGTGGAGGGGTAGAAGTCCCCTCTAATCCCCAACCAGGCCAAACTTATTTCGATACTAAAGTTAATAAATTAGGTATCTGGAATGGAAATGCTTGGGTAGATTCAATGGGTAATCCTTTGGATTCTAAACGGCAGGGAACTACCGAAGAAAGACCTCAAGGAGTTCAAGTAGGTTATATTTACTATAACACAGAAGAAGAATTCTTTGAAGCTTGGAATGGCAATGCCTGGATACCCATTACCTACTTGGTAACTTCAGTAAACCAAATCACATTCAGTTCAGATGGTGGAGATATGCCTTTTGAGGTATTCTCTAATGCCAAATGGACTGCTAAATAACTTATTTTATAACCTCAAAAAAAAAACAAATGGACAGAGAAAAATTGAGAGAGGCTAGAGCCATTGCAGGATGGGCTCACCTTGACAAGAAAGGTGGTACTGGTAACAGTACAGTACAGGTAACAGTAGATGCTTATCTCGGTCGTAATAACCGTAACACTACTATTCAGGTTGCTACTAACGGAGGCGTAAGCAAATCTGTATCTGTAGTACAGAGTGGTAAGGCAATCTACATCACTAAGGAATCAGATCCTAATGTGGGAGCAGAGGCTACTACTGCTACTGTAAAATTCAAAACCAATGTAGAGAAGTTTAAACTTGAAATTGGTAACAGTGGTACAGTAGGTTCTGTAAAAGTAGACAACGTAGATGTTCCAGAAGCTGGTGGTATTTATACTCCGGCTGGTGACCCGGGAGCTAGCGGTGAATATGTAGTAACTGTAGTTGTGAACTTTGCTGCCAACGGTTCTATTCAGAACAAACAGTACACAGTTAAGGCAAGTGATTCTGTAAATGCAGAAGTAAGTGCTACTGCTACGATTACCCAATCTGCTGCTGATTCTAACTTGACCGTTAGTCCTGAACAGCTTACCTTCGAAGCTACTGGTGGTGCTAAGACTATCACCATTACTTCTAATGATAGCTGGACTATCTCTTAAAAGTAATCAAGTTAAAAATCCGAGGAGCCTCAAGATTGAGGCTCCTCTTTTAGTTTTGTAGGTTATAAAAAGGATAAGATTATAACGGTAGCTTCAGCTGGAGGTGTAGTAAGAGAGATACAGATAAGTCAAGCTGCTGCTGAAATTACCTATGAATATATACTTGAAGCCGTAGTTTAAAGATATTTTGGGTGGGAATAGAAGTTTAGAGGGGTGCATATAATTAAAGTTATGTGTATCCCTCTTTTAGTTTAAAATGATATATTATATGGCAACTAAATCAGTAAATCGTACTTTAGGTATTCCTTCTGGAAGATTTGAGATTTACGTTGATAAAGCCCAACAAGCCAGAGCAGAGAAACTTATACAAAGTGTACCAAGTATCCTTACCAAGTCTTACGAGAATGGCACTAGAAAGTTTGGTGAAAAACTTCTTAGGATAGTGAAAAAATGCTTATCAACTGGCATGCCTCCAGCTGGTTCAGGGGTATCTTGGCCACCTCATGCTGCAAATACCGTAAAAGCTTTGGGAGAACATACTCTTTTGAATTGGACTGGTCAATATAAAAGATCGGTAAATATTTACCATCAACGTAATAGAACCTATGTGGGTTTACCTAATAATGTAAGGAAAATACGAAAGAAAGGTAAAGAATCTGGAAAAACCTTAAATCAAATTGCCATTCTATTAGAATACGGTAGTAAAGATTCTAACCTTCCCCCTCGTCCTCTTTGGGCTCCTGCATATAAAGCTGCAGGTGGAACTAAGGTATTACAGAAAATACTAAGGAATGAAATTAGAAAACAATTAAGGAATCATGGCTTTTAATATCGATAAGACTTCTGGGGTTGGACCTGCCACCATTAACATTCAACCCTCAGAATATAATACCACTGGTAAAGATATTAACCAAACTATATATGTAGAGATCGGTGGAAAAAGGCAACCAATTAACCTTATCCAGAGACCTGCTGCATTAAGTTGGAAATATACCTTTACCGTAGAACCAACTTCTACTAGCATTGAACCAGGTGGTGGATCTGTAAGCTTAACCGTTAAATCTACTAAGCAACAGCTAGTAAATGGAAATCTAGTAGGAGAAGAGATACCTCTAAATTACACCGCTATTCATTACTCTGGTAATTCCTTTGTAACTATAGATGGTACTACATTGAGGGCAGAGGCTAATGATAATACAGATAGTAGAATAGAGACTATTCGGTTTACTCAAGCTGAATCTGGACAAGTTCAGGATATAGTAATAGAACAAGCAGCTAATGTTCATTACTACTTCTCTGCAGGAGTTCCTTCTACTACAGTAGAATATGATGATACCTCTTATGATCCTAAAATAGAATCTTACAGGATGGTTGGTAGTCGAAGAGAGGAAGTTGGATATATTTTGTATTCTGACAGTTCCGATATGAGTGCAGGTAGTACTAGTTTCTCATTCTCCAAAAATCCTAATAATGAGGATAGAACTATGAGGGGTAGAGCAGTACAAGCTGATACTAATCAAGTTATAGATTTACAAGTTACACAGAAAATGTTACCTAGATGGGTTTTCAGAGGTGTTCATTTTAAAGATTTTTATAGTTCGAATGAATCAACTAATAAGGATTATCGGGTTATTATTACTTTAAAGTATGATGATTTCTATACCATAGATTTTGAAGTAATAGATGATAAAAGTATAGCTATGGCTTTAAAAGCCAGTGGCCAAAATAATTCTTGGTCTAAATCCTTCAGAGTTATTCGAGTTTCTGGTAGAATGACTAGAATTGGCCAAAGACTTAGATTAGAACCCACAGGTGTAAGTGGTATAGTTTTAGGAGAATTTAACAGCAATGGGGAATTTAGTACTATAGAAAACCTAAGAAATCCAGGGTTATCTTCAGATAATTATTATAATTTTGATCACTTAGATAGACCCGAATCAGAAAGGATCTGGAATTCAGGTGGAAGTTTACCAGGAGGTTTCTATGCTTCTACGGGTATATCTAGTCAATATAGGTTTTCAATACGTAATCACCTTCAATAAATATCTCTATGGTAAATACGGAAGAAATTGTAGAAAGAACTTTCTATATAAGTTTACTACATACTGCTTTAGAAAAAGGATTAACTGTTAATCCCCAAGATTATTTACCTGTATCTCCTGAAAATGAGAAAAAGTTTGAGGCTGATATAAAAGGTTTAAAGAAATTCATCCCAATTTTTGGAATAGGTAATAATCAAGTACGAGGTATAAAAACTTGCCCAAGAATCACTTTAGAGTTACAGGGATATTATCCTGGTAATATAGGAGTAGAGAAATTTATAATAGGAGATAAGTTAGAGAATGGTAACTACCAAGCATCAGAGTTTCCTTTCGAAACTAAAGATATAACTATTGATGTTCACTTGGTAGCAAATACCCAGCCAGATATGAGGTTACTACACCATATCATGTATCAAGCTTTGCCTTCAAGAGGATACTTAAAACCCTATTATAATGACCTAGAAGAGTGGTCTTCTGGACGAGTTGGTCCTACTGGTAATCTGTACATAGAGATAGGTAATTATTTCGATCACCAAGATGTAGAACATGGTATATTAGAGAAGGTATATCAATACACTTGCGTAGATGGTCTTCTTGAGGAAAAGATTCCTGGAGATGGAGAACTTGTACCTATTACAGATATATCGGTTCTAATCGGCACAATCGAAGAAAAAGAAGAAGGAATGCTCAACTTACATCTAGTAAGCTAAACCGAGCGATACTTATCGGTTTTAAATAAACAAGTAACTAACTTTTAAAAACAAGTAATATGCCAACTTCACCTCATGTTGATTTTGTCTTTCAGAACAATAATGTTCTGCAGACTACTCCTATGTTAGGAGTTTCTTGTGTATTGGCTAGAACTACTAAAGGTGTATACGATGACCCCTCAGAAATCATCTCTTCCTATCCTCAATTCCAAAGACAATTTGGAAAAGAGATAGTACCTGATGGTTCTGTATCAAATATCGAAAAGGCACTTGTAGGTGGTTCAAAGCTGCGTATTATTCGAGTACTTGGTAAAGGTGCCACTAAGGGTGTAGTAAAAGCTACTCGTGAACCTGCCAGAAGATTGAAGCCTGCTTCAGATAAAGAAGAATCTCCAGTAGTAGCTTCATCTACCCCAGACCCAGTTACTCCTCAAACCTTGGTAAAGATTACCTCAGGTTCTACTACCGTAGGATTTGGATTAGTAACTAAAGGCTATGGAGATCCCATTGGTACTGGAGAAACTTTTAGAGTGGGTTTCTATAAACAATTTAATACCATTTACTATGTGATCTATGGAGCTACTGGTGAGATCCTCGAACAAGGTCCAGTACTCACTTATAAAACCGCAGATTCTCTCAATAATACTTCTTTCGATTACTTGGCTCTTTCGGCATTTGCAAAGAATTCCCAGTATCTCGAACCTAAGATGACTGAAACGGTAGAAGGCATTAAATCTTGGGAGAACCTGATTCAGTGGTTAACTACTTCAGTAGATGGTAGCAAAGATAAGGTAACGGTTACTATTGGAGAAAAAGAAGTAACTAACGAAGAAGTATCTTTCGATGGTACCATTGGTAATGCAGGTACTACACCTACTGCTGACGAATGGATTGCTTCATTGGAATTCGTAAAGGATTATACCGATGTATACCAACTTTTCTGTTCCCATATCTCTCAACATTTGGAACAAGATGCCGAAGTACTTAAGGTACATAAGGCTGCTGCAGATATGGTTAAAGAACTCGAAGAATATACTTATTACATTGAAGTTCCTAAACACCTTACTCACTATACTCAGGGTGATCAGCCAAGAGATAAGAAAGCTATCATCTCCTGGGTTGAAACCTGTTTGGGTACAATCGGTAACTCTAAGTATGTTGCCTATTTTGGTGGTGGTCTTAAATACTACAATGAAAATGGTAATCTCCAAGATTCAGATGTAGTAGGAACTGTAGTGGGATTGGGAGATGCTTCTGCTTCTCAATATGGTCCTTGGAAATCATTTGCGGGTATGAACCGTGGAGTAATCTATGATGCTGTAGGTCCAGTATGCCCGAACTATGGTTCTCCTTCTCGATATGCAGATCTGAACGAATTGGCTCAATCATATGTTAATATGATGGTAATTAAGGATACTCCCGATGCTGGTAAACAGACTATGCTTTGGCACTTATTTACCTCACAGGTAAAACAGGATTCAGAGAGATTCCTTTCTATCGTTCGGTTGAATCTTTACCTCAAGAAGAGCTTAAGACCCATTTTCCAAAAGTATCTTGAAGAACCCAATATTTGGAACACTTGGAATAAGATCTGGCTGGAAATTAAACCTATCTTGGATAACTTGGTAGATGAAGATGCCATGTCAGAATATACCTATATGGGTGACCAGGATGCTTCCTCTTACGATCAACTTTCAGTAAATAATGAAGCAGATGTTCGTCAAGGTAAATATAAAGTGATCCTTAAATATAAGGATATCATTCCTATGCAAGAAGTTACAATTAACATCGTAATCGATTCTGCATCTAAATCAGTTTCTATTTCAGAAGATTCGTCTAATCAATAAACTCTAAGATATATGGGAGCAAAAGTAAAAAATCCTCGGAAGAAATTCTTATGGAGCATAACCTTCCCTAAGCACCCTATCAATACATATCTGTTTCAAACTTGTACTTTGCCAGATATCGAGATAGAACAGGTAGCTCATGGTGATATTAACAGAGATGTTAAAACTGCTGGTAGAGTTACTATCGGTAATCTGATAGTAGAGAAACTGATGACCACTTCTGGTTCAGATACTTGGCTTCATGATTGGCTTTATTCTTGCCAAGATCACATTGTTGGTGGAGGTTTGGTACCAAGCCAATATTGGGAAACCGTAATAGTAAATGAACTTGCTGAAGATGGAGTATCAGTACTTAACACTCACCTTTTCGAAGAGGTTTGGCCATGCAAAGTAAACGGTCAAGAACTCGACAGAATGGCTTCAGAAAACTCAATTGAATCAATCGAATTCTCTGTTGGTACAGCCGATAAGTACTAATCC
>ENA-OZHH01001426-OZHH01001426.1-human-gut-metagenome-genome-assembly--contig:-NODE-1426-length-11157-cov-5.163664_pt1 | contig 11157 bp, 2 predicted proteins | sample MGYA00244045_ERZ653684 | MGnify/ENA primary metagenome ERZ653684 (study PRJEB26926, sample SAMN06165264) | human gut metagenome | biome: ENVO:00009003; feature: ENVO:2100002; material: ENVO:00002003... | reverse complement strand
AATCAGAGACAATTTCCTGAGGCGACTGCATTTCCAAATCTTTTAAGTGCTGATCAACAGTCACGTTTTCTTCCCTAACATCACCCAGACGACTGAAGGTGATTTCTACAATATCTGTCCCATAAATTTCTTCCAGACGGGCACGCACATTGATACCCTCTAATTCCTTACGGCTGGACAGTTGAATATCAAAGGCAAACCAAGCCTTTTGACAAGGCTGTTCCTTATAAAATTCAGGTGATACCAAGGTTTCAAAAGGTTCCTGAAGGGTCACGATTGGCCGTCTGACCTCTAGAGGATGGAAGGTCTGAGACAAGTTACCAGTCGCATCCAATTCAAGAATATAGACACCCTTCTCTTCCTTACGTTTGGCTTCTTTGACATTAAAGGCGACCGGACTGCCCGAATATTGCACGCGCTGGGTCGGACTGGCAAAGCGCGTATGGATATGCCCCAAGGCCACATAATCAAAGACCTTGAAAAGGTCACTGGTCACATTGGTAAGGCCACCTACCGTATTGCTGGTTTCAGACAGCATCAGTTCCCGAAGACTTTGACCATCTTGGTCATCTTTCTTAGAAACCGCAAAATGCGTCACCAAAATATGTGATTTGTCGGGATCAAAAGCTTTCTCCATATCCTCAAGAATGTAGGATAAAGCATCACCAATCCCCTGAATTTCCTTATCCTCATCATCCTTATAATAAATCCTAGCATCAATAGGATCGATAAAGGGAAGAAGAAAAATCTGGCAACCCTCCAACTCAATAGGCTCAAAAGCCTCCTCCAAACGTGTGCTTAAATGAAGCCCCTGAGGTTGAAAAAAGTCTCGGCCAAAATGCAAGCGTTCAGCCCCATCGTGATTACCACTGATAGCATAGACAGGAATCTGCTCCTCCAAGACCAAACGTGCCAAGGTCTTATTAAAAAGCTTGATGGCATCCACAGGCGGCACCGCACGGTCATAGAGATCTCCAGCAATGATGACCCCATCCACCTGTTCGTGAATTGCCAAATCCACTATCTGTTGGAAGGCCCACTCCTGCTCCTCCAGCAAAGACCAGCCATTGAGGGTTCGCCCCACATGCCAATCTGACGTATGTAAAAACTTCATGACAGTCTCCTCATTCGTTTTGTCTTACTCTATTGTACCTTATCAAGCTAAATACTGCTTAAAAGATTCACAAACCTTGGGAGATTCCGTGAATTTTATCCGCAGACCAAAAAATCTCTCCCGAGCAATCACACTCGAGAGAGATTTTATTTTTGGAATTTATGAGAGATAAGGTGTGGAAATCTTAGTCTTGGTTTTTACGACGATTCATAGCCGCAAGTCCTGACATAAGTCCCATAACAACAAGACCCATTGCTGCGAGGTTGTTATCTGACTCACCTGTTACTGGCAATTGTTCGTCGCCTTCTTTAGCTTTATCAGAACCATCTGCCTTCTTACCATCTTTGTTTCCAGATTTCTTCTTATCTGAACCTTTACCATCTGAAGCGCCATCGGCTGCTGATCCAGAACCTTTAGATCCTTTAGAACCTTTAGATCCGTTTGAGGCCGCTTTTACAGCTTTAGAAGTTGAATTTCCACCATTTCCAGATTGACCATTATTACCATTTGAAGGTGTTGAGCCATCTTCGACCTTACGATAGATATAGGTCACGACTGTTTGACCTTTTGTCATCTTGTCTGTAGATTTACCTTCTTGACGAATCAATTCGTATTTCACACCATTACGGTAGATATAACGGTCACCGTGAACGTTAACTTCAGAACCAACAGAGTTAGTGATAACGAGTGGCATCTTGATTTGGTTGCCATATTCATCACGGTAGATGACAACGATAGTACCAAGGTCTTTGTTAGTTGTTGGTTTAGCGGGTTCTGCGTTAGTTAACTTATAAACAACCTTTGTATCATCACCAGGGTTGCTTGGTGTCACAGCAGTCTTCTCGGCCTTGTAACCTTTCACTTCAGGAACAAGTGTCATGGTAGCCTTAGTTGGATCGTTAGGGTCATTTGTGTAAGTAACTGCTTCAACACCTGGGATTGGATTACCTTTTTCGTCAACGGCAATAATCTTACCAAATTTAGTGTAAGTAACAGTTTCAACCCTGTTGTCCATAGTGACATCTTGAGAAGCCACACGGCCTTTATCGGCGAAATAACCGTTAACCAATGGTGTGATGACGAGGTCGAACTTAGTCTTATCAGCCTTCCATTCACCTGCAGTAAGAATGTCACCTGTTACAGAATCAAGGGTCAATGAACGTTTCCATTGTGCCTTTTGAACACTGTCTGCTGGCAATTTAGCATTGCTGTTCTTGCTTGCATAGTGAACAGTGTAAGTAACATCTTTAAGGTAAGCATCCTTAGCTGGCCATTTTGGACCGTTTGGTTGGTTAGGATAGATTGGTGTTCCTGGTTCGTGAGCATTGTCTGGATTAAAGTCAAGTGCTACACGTTTGAAGCTTACTGTCCAAGCTTGGTCAACTGTGCTATCCAAGTCAAAGCTTGCACCAGCTGGGTAACCATCTGTCACAAGGGCATAGCCAAGGTCTTGATAGTGTTTGATACGTTCAGCTGTTGAGTAGTTAATCGCTTCGCCAGACTTACCAGCCAAAGCAACTGTTTCAAGGATTGAACCACTTGTTTCATCACGGTAAGTAACACTTGCTTTTTGATCGTTCTTAACGTAAACAACCTTAGTATCGCTAGACAAGTCACCTGGTGTGGCAGGTACAACCTTAACAGTGTAGCCAGGAATGCTTGGAAGCGTCTTGTCGACGGCAATCATCTTAGTCGCATCATTAGGATCGTTTGTGTAGGCAGTTGTTGATACACCTGGAATTGGATTTCCATTTTCATCCACAGCGATAAATTTACCAAAGGCTTTGTATGTCACTGTGTCTGTTGCATTTGGTGCATCTGGAGTAACTGTCTTACCACCTGCTACAGCTTTATCGGCATAGTAACCAGTAACAACTGGAGTCTTAACTGTTCCATAAGTGTGGCTAGTTTCTGTCCAAGTTGTTGTGTTAGTTGTAGGGTCTTCTTTACCGTTGAAGCTAAAGTCATTTTGAGTGTTGGCAGCTGGTGTCTTCGTATCAGCACCATTGTAAGTCACTGTTTGACTAGTGGCTTTAGTGACATCTCTAGTGTCTTTTTCAACGATAATGTGGTAATGGTAACCTGGAGCTAGGTATTGACCACCACCATTGGCATCAATTGAAGCATCCAAACCTTGTGAACCGTTAGCAAATTGAACAAGGTCAACCACACGGCTTTGGTTACGGTCCCAAGAACGTTCAGAACGGATAGTTGCAACACCGTTGTTATAGTCGTATTGACGTTCTGACTTCAAGACATCTACGTAAGCATTAGCTTTTGATTTGTCAGCAGTTGCATACTTGATGCGGTATCCTGCTGGTACTGGTGGAAGTTCTGTTACACCAGCATCGTAGATTTTATTGTAAGTCTTACCGTTTGCTGTAATTGTTTCAGTTGAGTTATTGATACGGTAGGTTGAAGATCCAGGGATCTTGTTTCCTGCTTCATCAACATAGTCAATAATACCAAGGTTAGCATAGTTTGGTGTAACAAAGAAATTACCGTTTTCAATAAAGTCATAAGGTCTCAACCCCCCACGGTTATCACGACCGACTTTGAGGTGGTTGATGTAGTCAATGTTAACAAAGTATTGTTGACGCCCTGGTAAATAGTCAAGTTTGTAGCCGAGGTTTGTCAAGTCAGGGTTTGTTGAGCCTGCTCCAGCATTTGTCAAAACAGCAACCGCATCAGCTGTACGAAGGCTACGGTTTGATACTGCAAGACCCATAGCGTTGATGAGATTTTCAGAGTTAAGGCTTGCTTCAGCAGCATTCAATTCACTGCTTGTCACAGCCAACTCGCTAGTCGCTACTTTAAGGACGCTATTTACAGCGTTAGTCGTAGACTCTGCACTGGCAGTTTCTGCTACAGTCGCAACTGAAGCAGCCGCACTTGTTTGTGCTGATACTTGACCAGCAACAGGAGCTTCGGCTACTGCTGTTGAGCTAAGAGCTTGTGCACTAGTCGCTACAGATGAAGCAGTCGCTGCTACAGATTCAGAGCTCGCTTGCGATGCAGCCTGAGAAGCTACTTCTGAACTAGCTGCTGTTTGACTAGTTGTTGAAGTTGCTTGGCTGTTTTGAGCTACTGATTGGGGTTGTTCACTAGCCAAGGCCACAGTAGAGACTGAGCTTGGTACGTTTTCTGTTGTTGCTGGAGCTACTGATGCTGTTGTTGGCGTTGATTGCTCCACGACGACATCTGGCTCAGCAGTTGTTTCCATACCTGCGGTAGTTGGTGCTACCGTTTCGTCAGCTTGGGCACCCTGTGCATTTGAGAAGATTGAAACTCCCAAAAGGACAGAGGCCACACCAAAGCTATATTTTCTTAATGAAAAACGTTGGCGTTTATTAAACATATCTCTCATAATAATAAATTTCCTCAATATCCAAATTACTTTATATACAGTTTCCATTTTATACTATAATTATTAAATTGTCAAATATATACTAATAATCGTGTAAAAGTTTAACTTTTATTAAAAAATATTAATTTAAAACTTTTATCTAAGTCCTTTGAAACATCAAATCGTTCGTACTTTTGTTTAGCACAATCCCCTATTTTGTCAGTTCTATAATTTTCAAAATACTTTTATATCAGACCATCTTTTATTAAAAACATTCGTCACTCTAACCTTATTTTTTAGTTATAGTGATATTTATTAAAATTCAAAATTCTCTCCCTTCAAAAGGAATTTTTTTAATGACTTAACTCACATCTTTCTCAATCCCTTGCCAACACTGACCTAAAGGCTCCTACCACCCGCATTCCCGACAGTATCAAAAACCCCTTTGGCAGTTACCAAAAGGGTTTCTTTCATCTATTATTTGAAAATAGAACTTGTGAAACTATCTGTCTCTTGTAGGAGTTTCTTATAGACAGCTTCTTTGAGTTTTGTCGTATGGCTTGTTGACACAGATTTATTGCCATTATTATCTGTTTTAAGACTTGCAGCGTCTTTGGCAACTGCCACTTTAAACAAGGCTAACAAATCATCGTAAGAGCTTACTGATGTGCCATCAATCGTAACTGTCGTCAAACCATGTGACGCTTTTTCTTTGACTTCTTTGAAGTAAGCTTTCTTGAAGTCTTCTAGGGAGTTGAACTGACCATCAGAAATCTTGCTAATGATAAAGTCGTCTCCAAGGGTATCCTTACCAGCCGCTTTTGCTTCTTGTTTATACTTGTTGGTCGCATAACCTAGGAAACCTTTTTCATAGCCGTAGTATCCCCAGAGTCTGAAGGTATTGTGCTTGAAGGACATAGCACCTGGAGAGCCCTCACTGGTATTACCACCATAAATGGCAGACATCATAGGTACATTGACATAGGCAGAAGAGAAATCCTCAGGTTTATAAACACCATTTCCAGGTCCACGATTGGTCATGAGGTTATTATCCACAAGGTCATCAATAGTGGTCAAACTAATAGCCTTTTCGCTATCACTTAGAGCACGCACCTTGTCGTATTGGTTTTTACTATTGCCTCGTAGCTGTTTATCTACCTTCTTGAACCATGCGTTATTGAGCTCTTGCTTGCCTTGACTGAGGACTGCTTCTCCTTCAAGTGAATCTAGAAGCATAAGGGTATCGTTGTAGCCCTTCATGTAACGGTCGATGGCCTCACGAGAGTTCAACTTGTTTGGATTGGTGTTGTACCACTGGTTACCATCGTTGGCTCTTTCAAAGGTCATGTTAAGGCCTAAGGCACCGTATTCACCTTGGTGACCTTGAGTAGCTGGTGATTGCAACATTCCTTGGGCATAGGCTTCAACATTTGTTCCTTCACGACGACCAAAACCTCCAAAGTAGGCAATACGGTCATTGATATGGGTTGTTTCATGAGTGAAGGCTGATGCACCGTACTCACTAATCATGTTAGACATAACGAAGGTAACCTTGGCACGATTATCATATGGATTGTCGTAGATGGCAGCATAGGCACCAGCCATAGCTCCGTTATCACCGTAGTACTCACCGACTGGTCCATAGATTTCACGGATTGGCGCATAGACTTCCGTACTGTTCTTAAATTGGCCGTAGCGCTCTGGCCAACCTGGCCAACCATGACCCCAGACATAGAAACCCTCCCAGATTGGATTGACAATGTCTTTGAACAATTTGTTTTTAACATTATCTGTAGCCAATCTTTGCCAGAAATCAAGATAGTTGATTTGACGTTGGGCCGCTAGATCAATCTCAGGTTTCAACTTCTCTAGAGTTGTGTTGTACTTGTTAGCTGTTCCATAAGACATGGTGTCATAGGTAGAAATCAAGAACATCTCTGTCTTATCAAGGTTCAACAATGGCAAAATCATCTTGCGGTGGAGACCACGACTGAGGTTGTCATAAACACGATACTTGTGCTCACCAACACCTTCATTTTGAGACGCTTTCTCTACAACGTAGACCTTATCCTTAGCGGCATCAATGAACCAATCATTCATATTGTCGATAGTGGTAAAGAGTTTTCGGTTGTAGTTGAGGAAGTCGGTAAGATCACTAGAAAGGGTACTCTTAGCGAGAACTTCACCGAAAGCATCGTAGGTTCTTGAACCACTGATATTATTTTCCTTAGAGCCAATCTCAATCAAACGGTCAAGGACATCCACATTTTTACCATAGAAATCTGGTTTGAAGAGCATGATTTCTTTGATGTTAAGATCATCAAACTTCACACCGTAATAACGATTCAAGTAGGTCAAGCCTAGCAAGAGGGCTGCTTTATTCTTCTCAACCTTGTCAAGAATCATTTGTTGAGCAGCTGGTGATTGGTTAAGCTGGTGATCTTCATTTTGAACCAGCTTAGTCACAAGGTTCGTCAAATTAGCCTTAACAGCCTCAAAGCTTTCTTCCAAGAAGAGGTTCTTGATAGCATTGACCTTATTTGGACCTGTACGACCAAGTTTTTGGTAAATTGGATCAGACTGCAACTCAATCGGTTTTAGGATATCAACGATGCCATTGATAAGGCTTGAGTGGTCTTTCTGAACGATATTTGGAGTGTACTTGATACCCAAATCAGTGACAGTGTACTCCTTAACATTGCTCAACCCTTCTGAACTCTCTGAAAGCTTGAAGTAGTCTTTGCTTCCATCAGCATAATGAACAATAATCTTATTAGCATCGCTTAAGTCTGTAACAAAATTACTGTCATTCATTGGAGTTACTGAGAGCACTTCTTTGGTATTCAAGTTGTGGTCTTTAGCTAGTTTGTTTGCTTGGTAGACAATATAATCCTTGTTGTAGAATGGCTGGAATTTCTCAATATTCTTGTAAGCCTGCTTGTATGCTGGATTATAGTCTTGAATATTGGCAAAATCTGCTTGACTAGAAGCGTTATTAAGGGTATTCAACGCGTAAGGCTCGCTGACAAAGGTATCAGCTGTAATCTTGTAACCTTCAACACGCTTGTCAGCTTCTTCCTTAGTCAAATGTTTGAGCTTATTCGGACTCTTAGTATCTTTACCAGTACCATCTTCGGCCGAGCTGTAACCAACAACACCAAAGAGATCTTTGATGTATGGGCCACCGTCTTCATCATTGACATCGTTAGAAGCAAAGATTTCTTGGCCCTTGATAACCTTAGCATAGGTCACATTGTCTTGAACAGCGCCGTAAGGCCATGTCTTAGCGACAATACCACCAACATTTCTTGTGTTTTTAACATCAAGAACACCTTTAGCTACTGAATTGGTTACCTTGGCCTTCGTTCCTGATTTCCAACTGTTGAGCATGTAAGTGACAAATGGCACCAGCATACTTGCGTTGGCATTATTGGCTGTAATAGTCGCATCCACATAGGCTCTGTTGACAAATCCCATGTAGTTTGAACCAGCAATCCCACCAACTGTTGAGTTATTACCAACAGAGTTGATCTTACCGATAAAGGCAACATTTTCAACCTTGCCATCTTCATCAATCTTATTGACAATACCTGCCACGTCATTGTTACCAGTAACCGAACCAGTCACCTTAACATCTTCAATCAGACCTTTGTTTTTAAGGTTAAATCCAAGTGTCGCGATTTGATTTTGATCAGGGCGATTGATGTCTACATTTTCAAAGTTGATATTCTTGATAGTTCCGCCATTGATAACATTAAACAATGGATGCTCTAAATCATAGATGGCAAAGCGTTTGTCACCATCACTGAGCAACTTACCAGTAAATTCTGTCGTGATGTATGATTTGCCGTTTGGAACGACGTGACGAGCACTCATGCTTTGACCAAGTCTAAATTCACCTGATGGATTTGCTTGAATGGCATTGACCAACTCAGCAAAATCATAGTAGACATTGGCTTGGCTAGCCTTAGGTTTCTCAATGTAATAGCTATAGGTTTGAGCAAAATGATTTTGGGCATCACGTTGAACCAAATTGTCCGCTTCTGCAGTTACCTTATAAACCGCCTTGCCATCAACTGTTGTTTCTTCGATGGCTTTCACTGCCAAGTAAGTCGTCTTTTGATCCGCAGAAGTCAGTTTCAAGTAGTAATTCGTGAGGTCTTGAGGCACGGCTGTCAGACGAGTCTCATCCACTTCTGTTTGATTGTCATACTTGATCAAATCTGTACGTGCAAAATCTTTAAGCTCAACCTTCTTGAGATCCAGTTGGAGAGTTTGGTCTGCCAAAACCTGACTCTCCTCACCATTGCCACGATCAAAGGTCATGGTTGTTGTAAGAGTATAAGGCTTGTAATAGTCTAAGTTGGTTAGGTCAGCAGTCAAGGTCGTGCTAGGAATATCAAGCGTTTGAACAACCTGTCCATCTTGCTTAAGGACCGCTTTAATAGTCGTGATAGTTGCTGAACCTGGATTAGTCAAGTTGTAGCTAAGTTTAGCACTTCGACCCAAGTCACCCTTGTCAATCTGTGTCAGTGTAAGCACTGGTTTTTCTGAAACCTTAGTCCCTTTGCGAACGATACGATCTTGGACAGGAACTAGCACTGTTTCAGTGACCGTAGGTTCTTCGCCAGTCTTATTACCCTTGTAGGTCTTATAAACCTTGGTGATTTTATTTTGCCCTTTTTGACCTTCTTGGACAACCTGCAAGGTACCCTTCTCAAGTGTGTCATCTTCTTGAACAATTTCTTTAAATGGAAGCTCTACAATAGATTCTTCGGTCGTTGTGCCATCTAGAGGCTTGCTTCCACGACGGATTTTTCTAGGTTGTGGCACCTCAATAACCTTACCTGACACAATAGTCGGCTCACCAACCTTGACACCATCAATGGTTTGGTAAATTTTCTGGATTTCTTGGCTACCTTTTTTACCCTCTTGCTCGACCACTTCTTCATCCACATACTTGTTATCATCCGTAATCACTTCGATAGGATAATCGATGGCTTGCGTTTCAGTCTCTGTGATACTGCCGACAACTGGGGTATGAACAGGATTCTCAGGTTGAACAAGGGCCTCACCTTCGTGGCCTGATTCTTGTGTGCCTTTGGCACTGGTAGTGTCGCTATTGATTGAACCGGTGTACGCTGGATTGACAGGCTGAACTACAGCTTCACCCTCGTGACCAACTTCCTGGGTGCCATTGGCACTGATTGGTCCTGTATACTCTGGGGCTACGGGTTGAACTAGAGCTTCACCTTCGTGACCTGATTCTTGCGTACCTTTGGCACTGATTGGGCCGGTATATTCTGGGGCGACAGGTTGAACAAGAGCTTCGCCTTCGTGACCTGACTCCTGAGTTCCCTTTTTCCAACTGATTCCCTCACTATCCTTATCAGCTGTACCCTGATTTACTGTAGTCTCTTCTTTTATTGAAGACTCAAGCCCCTGCAAAGTATTCTCCAAAGGTTGTTCAAGCTCTGGCTTAGCTGAGTAACGCAGATAACCGACATACTCATAACCATCAATTGCAATAACACCTTTAGCTAGGTCCGCCTCGTCTGCAACAGCAAGGGTCTGATTATAGGCCTGCAACTCCTTGTTTTGCAAGGCAAGAACCTCTATTGGCACAAGGAGACTTTGCCCAGCGGCCCCAATCAAGACCAAGCCAATAATTTTTTTACGATGTTTTTTTGAAAATAGCAACACAGCCATAGTCGCCGTTGCTAGTCCTAAACCTGACGCTACCCAGTCAGAACTTCCTGTCTGAGGAAGACTAGTTTGCGTAGCACCCTTACGTTTGTAGACCAAATAAAAAGTATCTTCATTCTGGTAGTCCTCAGGAATAGCATGGACCACTTGCTGTTGCTCTTCAGCTGTTAATTCATTTTCAGCGACATAGGCCATGTGTACCGTTGCATCCTTAGTAACCTGATCTGCAGAGACTGGTTTAGACACGAAAAAACCACCTGCTAACAAGAATGTCCCGATAGCAACTGGTCCTACACCTACCGACAACTTACGAATGCCGTATTTTGTCACTTTTTCAAAAACATGATTTGCTTGTTTCATTCAAAATCTTCCTATAAGTTAATCCTTGTACCCCAAATGGGCGTCAAAAACAAAGACATTATTGAAAAAATACGCACTCTATACATTTATTAACCTTCTTCCAAAGTCTATCGTATCTTTTTTTTAATCATTAAGCAAGTATTTTCTCTAATTTTTAATCAATATAAAAAACGAATTATGATTAGTAACTAGATCCTTGTGAAAATAATAAAACCTTTTTATATAAATAATTCCAAAGACTCTAACATTTGTAAGAATATTCTCTTGATATTCAAACAAGTGATATATTTTGAGTTAAATAATTTTATAAATTATACTAAGATCCCCATATATCTAACATTTTAATTGAAAAGATAAATAAAAACTACTAATTTTAATAAAAAAAATGCAAGAACTTCTCTCGCATTTTTTTCGTATTAATATTCCAGAAATTACCCATTACCTTGAGAAATACTATATGGACAATCTAGCTAACAAAGAGTTTACCATAATATAATCTAAATATCAATCGTCACACAATCTCATTCTATATATCTTTTGTGTATGAAAGAAATATTTAGTCTCTTAAATTAAACACCTATATATCTGTCTCTTATACACATCTCCGAGCCCACGAGACTACGCTGCATCT
>ENA-OZHH01001420-OZHH01001420.1-human-gut-metagenome-genome-assembly--contig:-NODE-1420-length-11217-cov-4.826286_pt1 | contig 11217 bp, 8 predicted proteins | sample MGYA00244045_ERZ653684 | MGnify/ENA primary metagenome ERZ653684 (study PRJEB26926, sample SAMN06165264) | human gut metagenome | biome: ENVO:00009003; feature: ENVO:2100002; material: ENVO:00002003... | reverse complement strand
CGAGATGCAGCGTAGTCTCGTGGGCTCGGAGATGTGTATAAGAGACAGGCAATAACGTCCGTAACCTTTACGACAAGATTATTGCTCTTTAGAATTTCAGCCGCTTTATCCGGGTCGTTTACAATCATTCTCACAATACCGAAATCAGTAGTATCCGCAATCGACAATGCACTGATGTCGATACCGTTCTTTCCTATTACATTAAGTATATCCGAAAGTCTGCCCGATTTATTTTCCACAAAAACAGATATTTGTTTAATCAGTTTCATAGCTTTTACCTCCCTATTAATCGTGAAGTTTACGGTTATCTATAACTCTCTTTGCCTTACCCTCACTTCTTGTGATGGTTTTCGGCTCAACAAGCGTTACCTTTGCGCCAAGTCCCAACGTACTGCGTAATTTTGCAACGATATTCTTTTCAATCGCCGCAACAGACTTAACATCATCAGAAAGCATGCCCTCCGACATTTCAACTTGTACTTCAAGAGTATCTGTGTTATTTTCTCTGCCGACAATAATCTGATAGTTAGGAGTAATATCGCCGCCGATTTTCAAAAGTACTTCTTCAATCTGTGACGGGAATACGTTTACACCTCTTATAATAAGCATATCGTCGGTTCTTCCTGCAGGTTTCTTCATTCTTACAAGTGTTCTTCCACATTCGCATTTTTCATAATCAAGTACGCATAAGTCACGCGTTCTGTAACGCATCATTGGCATACCCTCTTTTGTAATCGTTGTGAAAACAAGTTCACCGAATGAGCCCGGAGGAAGTACTTCTTCCGTATCAGGGTCGATAATTTCAGGAATAAACATATCTTCACAAACGTGCATACCATTTTGAGCAGAACATTCATAAGATACACCAGGGCCTGTGATTTCGGTAAGTCCGTATACGTCATATGCCTTTATACCAAGCGACTGCTCAATCTGATGACGCATATCTTCCGTCCAAGGCTCTGCACCGAATATACCTGCTTTTAGACTAAGTTGGTCTTTAACGCCCATTTCGTTTATTGTTTCGCCAAGATACATTGCGTATGACGGAGTACAGCAAAGGTGAGTTGCACCGAGTTCAATCATAAGTCTGATTTGTCTTTCGGTGTTACCCGATGATGTAGGGATTGTCATAGCACCGATTCTTTCAGAACCGCCGTGTGCACCCAAACCGCCTGTGAACAAGCCGTAACCGTATGACACCTGGACAACCGAATTTTCATCGCCGCCTGCCGCCGCAATCTGTCTTGCCATACAATCCGCCCACATATCAAGGTCGTTTCTTGTATAACCGGCTACAATCTGTCTGCCTGTTGTACCCGACGATGCGTGTATTCTTACAATATCCTTTTTGTCTGCCGCAAAAAGGTCAAACGGATAATAATCTCTCAAGTCCTGCTTTGTTGTAAAAGGCAACTTTGCAAGATCTTTAAGTTCTTTTATATCCTCAGGCTTTACACCCTTTTTATCCATTCTTTCTCTGTACATCGGAACATTTTCATAAACATTCTTTACCTGTTTTTGAAGTCTTTCAAGCTGAAGTTTTTCAAGCTCGTTTCTGTCCATTGTTTCAATTTCCGGCTGATACATTCCCATTGGGTACATCTCCTTTACTTTTTCTTTTTGTTTCTTATAAGCACTGCCGCTATAACAGCCCAAACAACAATAATTGCGACTGTCCAACCTATATAGGTAGTGAATAAATCATGTAGAGTTTTAATCAATAATTGCACTTTTTACTCCTTAAAGTTCATATCCAAGTTCAAACGCTTTAATATTGACATCAAGGAATTTTTCCGGAACAGTTTCCTTTATAACGTCAATCCAAACATTTTTATCTACGTCCATGCTCTTTGCCAAAAGTCCGATTAAAACTACGTTTACAGCTTTGATTGTACCTGCTTTTTCCGCAAGAGAAAGTGCGTCAACAGCCTGCAAATTAATCTTTGCACTAAGTTTTTCTTCAATATTCTCAGGATATTCCATAGCACCTGTGATTACAGGCATAGGATTCATTTTTTGAGTATTGGCAATCATCTTACCGCCTTTTTTCAAATAAGGCAAAGCACGCATAGCCTCAAGCATTTCAAATGCCAAAATCAAATCCGCCTCACCGCGGTCTATAATAGGTGAATAAACCTTATCACCGTACTTTACATATGTAACAACACTGCCGCCGCGTTGGCTCATACCGTGAACCTCGCTGACTTTAACGTCATAACCCTCTTTAATTGCAACCTTACCAAGTATACGGCTTGCAAGAAGTGTACCTTGTCCGCCGACACCGACTATCATTATGTTCATTCTACTTTTCCTCCTTTTCAATCGCACCAAACGGACAGACATTTGTACATAGTCCGCAGCCGTTACACTGTGTTGTGTCAATCTTAACAGTATCGCCGTCTAATGAAATTGCAGGACAGCCGAGTTTCATACACATCTTACACTTCTTACACTTGTCTGTGATGTGACAGTGACCCGAATACTTTTTACGCATATTCGGAAGAAGTGCGCAAGGTCTTTGTGCGATAATAACCGAAGGTTCTTCTCTTTCAACTTCTTCTTTTACGACCTTTTCAAAATTCTTTACGTCAAACGGGTCTGCAACGACAACGTGTTCAATACCGATTGACTTGCAAAGTGTTATCAAATTAACTTGCTTTGTTTCTTCCTTACGGATTGTGTAACCTGTTGTAGGGTTATCCTGGTGACCTGTCATACCTGTGATTGAGTTGTCAAGAATAATAACAGTATTGTTACCCTTGTTGTATACAATGTCAACAAGACCTGTAATACCCGAGTGCATAAATGTTGAATCACCGATTACAGATACAAGTTTCTTATTAAATTCAGCACCTCTTGCTTTTGCCATACCATGTGCGGCACTGATTGACGCACCCATACAAATTGTTGTGTCAACACTTTGCAGAGGAGGTGTTGCACCAAGTGTATAACAGCCTATGTCGCCCGAAACAACAAGACCGAGTTTCTTTAGTACATAGAATGTACCTCTGTGCGGACAACCTGCACACATTACAGGAGGACGAACAGGTGTAGGCTCGTCTATAACGTCAAATTCAGGTGCGTCTGTACCCAAAACAGCTTTCTTTATCATTGACGGTGTATATTCGCCTTGAAGTGTAAATACATCCTTGCCTATTACATCAACTCCGACGCTCTTACAGAAATCTTCGATAACAGGGTCAAGTTCTTCGATAACGAAAACTTTATCATACTTTGACGCAAATTCTTTTATCTTCTTTTCAGGTAGCGGATAAACTATACCGATTTTCAAATAATCAGCCTTATCGCCAAGTGCTTCTTTTGCATACATATATGCGATACCGCCTGCGATAATACCGATTTTTGAGCCGTTTTCTTCAACTCTGTTAAGAGGTGATGTTTCAGCCATTTCCTTTAGTGCGTTTATTCTGTCCTCAACGACAACGTGACGCTTTATCGCATTACCCGGCATCATTACATACTTCTGCGGATTTTTCTCGTAATCCTTTAATGCAACTTCCTGCTTTTCTTCTTCCTCAACAAGACTCTGTGAATGAGAAACTCTTGTTGAAAGTCTTAAAAATACAGGTGTATCGTATTTTTCGGAAAGTTCATATGCAGTCTTTGTGAACTCCTTACATTCTCCGCTGTCAGACGGCTCTAACATAAGTATTTTAGATGCCTTTGCATAGTGACGTGAATCCTGTTCATTCTGTGATGAGTGCATACCTTGGTCATCGGCAACGCACAATACAAGACCGCCGTTTACTCCTGTATAGCTTGCAGTGAAAACAGGGTCAGCCATTACGTTAAGACCGACGTGTTTCATACAAGACATACTTCTTGCACCGGCGATTGACGCACCGATTGCAACTTCTGCCGCAACCTTTTCATTCGGCGCCCATTCAACGTATATATCGTCATATTTAACTATATTTTCTGTAATCTCGGTACTCGGTGTGCCGGGATATGAGGAAACAACGCTTACACCGGCCTCATAAGCACCGCGTGCAACCGCTTCATTTCCAAGCATTAACTTTTTCATCATGTAATCCTCCTCGTTATTTAACCATTATTATAATTTTAACAAAATTCGCCTCTATCGTCAAGTACATTGTAGAAAAAAGCAACAAAACATATTATACTTTCATATTAAAATACCCATTTGCATTAAACAAATGGGTATCAGTTCGGATTTTGCACGTTCCAAACAATCATTCTAATTCAAATGCACCTGTGTAAAGTTGATAATACTTACCTTTTTGTGCAATAAGCTGTTCGTGATTACCGCGTTCGATAATTCTTCCGAGTTCAAGCACCATAATTACATCTGAATTTCTTACTGTTGAAAGTCTGTGTGCGATAACAAATACTGTACGTCCCGTCATAAGTGCGTCCATACCTCTTTGAACTATCGCCTCTGTTCTTGTATCAATACTTGAAGTTGCTTCGTCAAGTATCATTACAGGCGGATCTGCAACCGCCGCTCTTGCGATTGACAAAAGCTGTCTTTGACCTTGCGACAAGCTGCCTCCGTCACCAGAAATAACTGTATCATATCCGTCAGGCAACATATTTATAAATTCGTCTGCATTCGCAAGTCTTGCCGCCGCATAAACTTCTTCGTCCGTTGCGTCAAGATTACCGTATCGGATATTTTCCTTAATTGTACCTGTAAACAAGTTTGTATCCTGTAAAACGATACCGAGCGAACGTCTTAAATCTTTCTTTTTGATGCGGTTAATATTAATTCCGTCATAAGTTATCGTACCGTCGGCAATATCATAGAAACGATTTATAAGATTGGTAATCGTAGTCTTACCCGCACCTGTCGCACCGACAAACGCAACCTTTTCGCCGTGGTCGGCATACAATGTTATATCGTGAAGTACGATTTTTTCGGGATTATATCCGAAATCAACATCGAAGAATTTAACTTCACCCGTAAGACGTGTGTATTTAACACTGCCGTCCTTTTGAACTTCTTTCCAAGCCCACATATATGTCTTTTCTTCCGTTTCAACTATATTGTCGTTTCTGTCGTACTTAACATTGACAAGTGTAACATCGCCGTTGTCCTGTTCAACTTCTTCATCCATAAGATTAAATATTCTCTCCGCTCCGGCAAGTGCCATAACGATTGAGTTAAGCTGTTGTGATATTTGATTTATCGGCATTGTAAATGATTTTGAAAGTTGTAAAAATGACGCTATAACGCCAAGTGTAAGTCCCGCAACACCGTTTAGTGCAAGTGCACCGCCGATAATAGCTATAAGCACATACTGCAAGTTACCCAAATTAGCCATAATCGGCATTAGGATATTTGCGTATTTATTAGCCTCGGTTGCGTTTTCACAAAGTTCTTCGTTAATCTTATCAAAATCTTCTTTTGAATGTTCTTCGTGACAGAACACCTTAACGACCTTCTGACCGTTAATCATTTCTTCGATATAACCGTTTACCTTACCGATTGACTGCTGTTGTTTTATAAAAAATCTTCCGCTCGCTCCGGCAATCTTCTTTGTTACAAACATCATACAGGTTGCAAACACCAACACAAATATTGCAAGATAAACATTTGATATAAACATTGCAACAACTACCGATATAATTGTGACTGCCGATGAAAACATCTGCGGAATACTCTGTGCCATCATCTGTCTTAGAGTATCTGTATCGTTTGTGTAGTAACTCATTATATCGCCGTGAGTATGTGTATCGAAATATTTAATTGGCAATTTCTGCATATGAGCAAACATATCGTCACGAATTTTCTTTAGCACCCCCTGTGCGATTGATACCATTGTTCTGTTATAAAATAATGTAGCAAGTATTCCCGCTACATACACAATACCCATTACGCAGATTGCTTTAAGCAAGCCCGTGAATACAGGGTTTGTACTGCCCAAAAGCGGTGTTATATAGTCGTCGATAAGTGTACCGATAAACATTGAGCCGGCAACGTTTGCAACGGCACTCAGCAATATACATATCAATACAAAGATAAATCTGAATTTGTATTCCTTCATATACGAAAGAATACGTTTGATTGTCTTACCGGTATTTTGTGCACCGTGTTTATTCATCGTCACCGCCTCCTTTCACCTGTGAATTATATACTTCCCTATATATTCCGTTGTTCTTCAAAAGTTCTTCATGAGTACCTATTCCGTTTATTTCACCGTTATCCATAACAATTATCTTATCTGCGTCTTCGACAGATGAAATTCTCTGTGCAATAATAATCTTTGTTGTATTCGGTATTTCTTCACGGAACGCACGTCTGATACTTGCATCTGTCTTTGTATCAACCGCACTTGTACTGTCGTCCAAAATAAGGATTTTCGGTTTCTTTAACAAAGCTCTTGCGATACAAAGTCTTTGTTTCTGACCGCCCGATACATTTGAACCGCCCTGTTCGATATAAGTATCATACTTATCAGGGAATGTCTGAATAAATTCATCGGCTTGTGCAAGCTTACATACTCTTTCGATTTCTTCATCTGTTGCGTGGTCATTACCCCAACGCAAGTTTTCTTTGATTGTTCCGGAGAACAACACATTTTTCTGAAGTACCATTGCAACCTCGTCACGCAATGACTCAATATCATATTCCTTTACGTTTCTGTCACCGACAATCACTTCACCGTCGGTTGTATCGTAAAGTCTTGGGATAAGCTGTACAAGGCTTGACTTTGAACTTCCCGTACCGCCTATAATTCCGACAGTTTCACCCGATTTAATATCAAGATTTATATTCTTAAGGCAGAGTTTTCTCTTTTTCTTTGAATATCCGAAGTTTACATTTCTGAATGAAATATCGCCGTTTTTAATTTCATATACAGGATTTTCAGGATTTGTAAGATCGCTCTTTTCGTCAAGTATTTCGACGATTCTTTCAGATGACGCTCTTGCCATTGTAATCATTACGAACACCATTGAAAGCATCATAAGGTTCATAAGAATTTGCATTGTATATGCAATAAGGCTTGTAAGCTCACCTGTTGTCATAGTTGACGCAACGATAAGCTTTGCACCGAACCACGATATGAAAAGCATACAGCCGTATGCCGCGAACTGCATAAGCGGTGCGTTAAATGCCAAAAGTTTTTCGGCTTTTACAAAGTCATCGTATATATCTTCAGAAACGTTTTTAAATTTCTTTTCTTCGAAATCTTCTCTTACAAATGATTTAACAACTCTTATACCTCTCAAATTTTCCTGTACAACGTTGTTAAGTTTATCGTATATCTTGAATACTCGTTCAAATATCGGGTGTGCGTGAGTCATTATAAAATACAATCCGCCGCCCAAAACAGGAATTGCAAGCAAGAATACAAGTGAAAGTTTATGATTTATACCAAACGCCATAATAAGCGAGAATATAATCATTATCGGACCTCTTACCGCAATTCTGACTATCATCTGATAAGCATTTTGTACGTTCGTTATATCAGTTGTAAGTCTTGTTACGATACTTGATGCAGAGAATTTATCAATATTTGAAAATGAGAAGTTCTGTACATTATAGAACATATCCTTTCTCAAATTCTTCGCAAAACCTGCCGATGCACTCGCCGCAAATTTACCCGACAATGCACCGAAAACCAATGAAATTACACATGAAATTGCAAGGGCGATACCTATTTTCAATATGTAATTCATATTTCCAGCGTCAATACCCTTGTCAATAAGCATAGCCATAAGAAGCGGTATTACAACTTCCATAATAACTTCAAGAGTAACAAAAATCGGTGCAAGAATCGAATCACGTTTATACTCTCTTACACTTTTTAATAATGTCTTTATCATCTAATTCCTCCTTTAAAAATGTAGTACGCTACATATTAAGGTAAAAATATACCCTATTTTTCACACTTATCATTGTCTTGGTACATATGTTCGTAAACCTTTGTTAAAAGTTTTTTGAGTTCTTTTTCCTCCTCATCATTTAATGCACCTGTTATCAACGAATCCATATACTTTCTGTGTTCTTTCATTTCACTGCCAAGCTCAAAAGCCTTGTCAAACAAAATAACCTGTCTGCATCTATGGTCCTCCGGATTTACCTCAACACGCACAAAATTATTCTTCTCCATACGCTTTAAAAGTCCGATAATCGTGGAATGTCTTAACCCAAATTCCTGTTCAATCTCCTTTTGCATTACAACATTCTTGCCCTTTTCAAGCATATAAAAAAGTATATTTGCCTGCGAACAGGTTATATCGTATTTCTTCAGATGTGCATTTGCCGCCATAGACATAATCTCATCTATCCTCTTAAAATAAAAGCCTATACCTTTCTTTTTCACAAATACACCTCCTCGCAAAAAAATGTAGCGTACTATACTTTTTGTGTAGTACGCTACATATTATACACATTATTAATATTAATGTCAATAAACCTTTTTCAAAGTTCATATTTTGTTCATTAATTGTTCACGTTATTCGGAAACGTAACATAAATAGTTGTACCTTTGCCGACTTTGCTCTTTACGCGTATAGTCGCATTATGGCAGGCACAAACGTGCTTTACTATTGAAAGTCCCAAGCCTGTACCGCCGACTTTTTTTGAGTGGCTTTTATCAACGCGATAAAAACGTTCAAATATTCTTTCCGTATCTTCGGGCGGTATTCCTATACCCGTATCCTTTACGGACAGTTCCACGCCCTTTGCCGACTCGCCGACAAATACGGTTATTTTTCCGTTATCCTTATTATACTTTATCGCATTGTCAAGCAAGTTATATACAAGCTCACTCACCAATGTCACGTTACCTTTTATGAATGTCGGTATCTTCGTATAATAAATCTGAATACCTCGTTCTTTTGCGGCTTTTTCAAGAACACATATCGCCTCTTCCGTAACCAGCGAAAGGTCGATATTTTCCGGATTTTCAACACTTCCCTGTTCGTCAATATTTGATAGATTTATTATATCATCTATAAGAGTAAGAAGTCGGTCGGACTCTTTTTCTATCTTTCTGCCAAACTCCTTGATGTCCTCCGCCTTTGCCATACCGTTGCTTATCATTTGTGCATATCCCGAAATGGTTGTAAGCGGTGTTTTAAGCTCGTGCGAAACGTTTGCGGTAAATTCACGTCTGATTTTTTCCGTCTTTTCTTTTTCCGCATTTTGATTTGCTATTCTTGCAAAAAACGGTTTCAACTCGTCATATATCTCTGCCTTGCCTATATTATTTATATCCACTTCATTAATCGGATCTAAAATATATTTCGTCAAATGCTTTGCACTCACAAACGAAACAGCAATAACGCATATTAAAATAATAATAACTATCGGCATTATGGTCAAAACCATATACATTATTACTTTTGTCGGCTGTGACATTCTTAATATACTGCCGTTATTTAATTTTACGGCATAATAATATATTTTTTCACTAATAGTTTCGGAATTACGGCTACTGCTCCCGTTTCCGTATGTAACAGCTTGTTTAACTTCCGGTCGTTCAAAATGGTTTTCCATTGTAGTTGTATCCGCCTCGTTATCATAAATAACCGTACCGTCTGATTTGATAAGCGTCACTCGAATATCGGATACATTATCATACATTTTGGTTAATATATTAATTTCACTGTTTTCGTCATAGCCGTCTAAACATTGTGCCAATATATTTGTTCTTGATTTTAAATCTGATTTTTCTTTTATCGAATACTGTGTACAATATGCCACCAAAATAAGCAGCATACTTACTATAACTGATGATATTGTAAGAATTTTCAGCGTGCCGTTTATAGCTTTTCTCATATCTTATATCCTACATTTCTTATAGTTTCGATACACTTGCCCTTTTCGCCGAGTTTATGTCTTAAACTTCCTATATGAACGTCCAGCGTTCTGCTTTCACCCTCAAAGTGATAACCCCATATCTTTTCAAGCAAAACCTCTCTCGGCACAACTGTGCCTTTGTTTTTCAGAAGATATTTAAGAAGTTCAAATTCTTTAAACGTTATCGCAATATCCTTTCCGTCAACCTTTACATTCCTGCTTTGGTTGTCCAAAATGATACCCTTGTATTCGATTATATCAAAAACGGCTTGCGGACCGCTCCTGCGAAGGACTGCTTTAATTCTTGAAATAAGTTCCATAACGCCGAAAGGCTTTGTTACATAGTCGTCCGCTCCGTATTCAAAGCCTTTGACTTTGTCACTTTCAGTACCTTTGGCTGTTATCATAATAACAGGAACATTTTTAGTCGTATCGTTGTTTCGTATATCTTTCAGTATAGCAATTCCGTCTTTATCCGGCAGCATTATATCCAAAAGCACCATTGACGGCAAACGCTCGCCAAGTCGTTTTTCAAAATCTGAGGCACTTTCAAAGCCCTCTGCCTCAAACCCTGCTGATTTCACTGCATACGTTATTAAATCTCTTATTCCCTCATCATCTTCGACGCAATAAATCAAATCCATAAAACAATCCCCCATTTATAAATTATTCAACTTCTGACGATACCGAAAACGGCAATATATACTTTTTACCGAATTCAACGCACAATTCTTTATATTCAGGATTGTTTCGTCTGTTACTCATAACGTGATGCACATCATAATTTTCGTCATTGAGTTCAATAATAGCTGCAGCAACGTTTGCACAGTGATCAGATATTTTTTCAAGTGCGGTAATGTAATCGGTAAATACAAAACCTTGATTTACACTGCATCTGCCCTCTTGCATACGCTTTATATGACGGTTTTTAAGGTCATTTCTAAGTCTGTCGATAACGTCCTCCAAAGGCTCAACTTTATTAGCAAGTTTAACATCGTCCTTTGAAAATGCACTGATTGTAAGGTCGATAATTTCACCGACGGCATTAACCATTATAGTGATTTCCTGTCTTGCCTTGTCGGAGAAATGAACGTCTTTATCACGTTTTTCTCTCGCCGTAAATACCAAATCGGCGGTATAGTCCGTCATTTTCTCAAAATCTGATATTGCGTGAAGAAGTATTGAAACTTTCTGCGAATCCGATTCATTCAAGCTCTTTGCCGAAAGCTTTACAAGATATGCACCGAGTGCGTCCTCATATTCATCGGCAAGATTTTCTGTTTCTATAATTTTCCTATCTATCGACTCTGAATACTTTGCAACACATTCCTGTGCCATGGTAAAACTCTCTTTTACCATATATGCCATATTTGTAGCAAGCGTCATACATCTGTCTCTTATACACATCTGACGCTGCCGACGAC
>ENA-OZHH01001395-OZHH01001395.1-human-gut-metagenome-genome-assembly--contig:-NODE-1395-length-11400-cov-13.921375_pt1 | contig 11400 bp, 2 predicted proteins | sample MGYA00244045_ERZ653684 | MGnify/ENA primary metagenome ERZ653684 (study PRJEB26926, sample SAMN06165264) | human gut metagenome | biome: ENVO:00009003; feature: ENVO:2100002; material: ENVO:00002003... | reverse complement strand
GATGCAGCGTAGTCTCGTGGGCTCGGAGATGTGTATAAGAGACAGATATATAGCAAATTTGATAACTTTATAAAAAAGATATTTGATGTAGATATAGATTCAGAAATGAGCTTTGCTGGCTCTAAAGCTTTAACATTAAAAGACTTTAAAGAAAAAATAAATTCTTTCAATGAGTCTGATTTGACTTTTCAAATTAGAAATTCAGATAGGAAGTTAATCACAAAAAACTTTAAAGATATTTTAAATTCTATGGAAGGCTTAGCTGATGATACTATTATAGATAAATCTATTAGAATAGATGCAGATGGAAATATATTTAGCACAGCTGAATCTAGAGAATTATTTAATAATATGTTTAGAGATTTTTCTTCTAGTACATTAGGTAGGTTATTTGGACTTACTGATTTACGTCTTGATAATGACAAAGCTGCTTTTGCTACTTTTAAAGCTTTAAGCACAGGAAAAGAAGCAGGATATGAACTAGGAAATACTGTTGGAAATACTATCTTAATGAATTCTAAAGTAGCTATTGCTAATCCTACTACAGGAAAAGCTAAATTATTTGAAACTACCATAGATGATTTCGGTAACTTAGTTATGTCTGATGCTATAGCTGAAGGTAAGTTAAGAGAAAATAGACATGGTAAAAGTTCAAGATTAGTAAAAGAAATGGTAGGTACTAATAAAGATATCTTAACAGCAAATGATTCTGATTGGGCCCAAGCTTTAGATTTACAACAAAGTGGAGCTCCATCTGTATTTGCTAAGCTTAAATCTAAGCTTAATGCTAAAGATAATCCTGAAGCTACTAATAATATTTTAAAAAGACAAAAATATTTCTTTAGTAGCGAGTTACCTACAGAAGAAAAAATATTAAAAGCTTCACAAGTTAATTTAATGAATAGTGGAGAAGAATTAACTACAGATGCTTTATTACAAGCTCAAACACAAACAGCTAATAGAGTATTAAAAGATCAAAAAGAAATATCATCTATGCTTAATGGTTTAACAGCTTTTAATCAAATATCTGATGATAGTATAGCTTCATTAATTGCATCTGGTAATATTAATGATTCTACTGCATTAGAAATGTTAAATATTTTAAACAATAAAGAATACAACAATGCAGAAGAATTATTAAATATGATTTCTCAAAATGGAGATATTCATTTATTTAATAAGGACTTAGAAAATATAGTTAAAAAAGGTTTAACTAATAGTGACTATATAGAGAGTATACAAAATATATCTCAAATAGGTACACGAAGCATAGCTGGTTTCTCTACGAGTACTACTAATGTAATGGATATAGAACAAGTAATTAAAAGAGAAACATTAAAAGAAGTTTTACTTAGAGAATCAGGTGGAGGAGTTAAAGATGGTATAGTTCATTTTGAACAAGTTATTCAACATTCTAACTTATCTCAAGAACAAAGTAAAAACTTAAGATATTTAGGTAACTGAGCAATAATGCAAAAGAATCTAGAATTATATAATGATATGGATGCTGTAATTGAATTAAATCAATTGATGGGGTACAATTCTCCTCTTAAGAATTTTGATGATTTGTTTACAACAAGTGGAGCATTTAGAGATGGTTATATAGGAATGATAGATGACTTAGGTGCAAGAACAAAAATGTTTGAAGCAGCTATAGGTAATATTAACGAAAGTTATATTAATGAATATAACAGCTATACATTCATGAAAGAAAGTGCTTTATCTAGATTATCTCAAGTTAAAAATATTAATGATGCTATTAAGACTTTAGGTGAAGCTGGTAGAGAATTAGGAGCAGGAAGACATAATTTAAATGACTATACAACTTTAACTCAATTACCTCAATTTATGGTTGCTAGATTAAGTTGGGGAGTAGAAGCATTAGGTTTAAATTTATCTCAAAACAGCACAGGCTCTACTTTAGATATGATTAAAAATATCGGTCTTAAAAGAATACTTCCAGTAGCAGGAGCATTAGCTTTATATGATTACATGGATTATGAATCAGAAAACTTTACAGGTGTATCTATTACTGGTGCAGCTGCCAATGCATTAGCTAATGTAGATAAAGCAGGTAGAAGATTAGCTTATTCTACTGGAATAGGTCAAACAATAGATTGGTGGAAAGAATCTTCTGTTATTGGTGATTATTGAACAGGCTCAACTGATTTCCAAACAGCAGAAGAAAGAGAAGAATGGTATAAAAACGGATATTCAGCTGTTAGATCTGGTCGTATGTGGGGATTTGGTTCTACTAATGAATATCGTGGTGGAAACATTCAATACTATCAACCAAACTATTTGAAAAGAGCTCATAGTAATTATCATGAAGTTAGCTTATATGGTTCTGCTGAAGAAAAATTTAAACATAGTTGACTTCCATCATTAAGACATCCTCTTAGTCCTTTAAGAGCTATGTGAGACCCTTATTGGTTAGAAAAGAAGAATATGGATGAAAGACCTTATCCATTAACAGGTAAATTATTTAGTGAAGGAACTGCTTGAGGAGCTATATTAAATCCTACATTAGGAGAAATGATTAAACCTGTTAAAATGTTACCTGAGGTAAAAAGAAGATTAGGTTCAGATGGTAGAGATGCTAGAAATGTATTAAAAGCATTAAACGATAAAATCAAAGCTAAAGGAAATAAGAACGATGATGCATTAATATTTGAAGGTACAGATATAAGAAATGCTAAATATTATTCTTATGGAAATCCAGGCGATGGTTATATGAATGTAAATATAGCTAATGGACAAGTTTCATCTAAAGGAATTGACTTTATGGATGGAGTTTCTAAACTTCATAAAAGCGTTGTTCCTACTGGAGAAGTTATAGCTGATAATTCTAGTTATGGAGCTTCTTACAATAAGGGTGAAGAGTTTATTGATTCTAATAATGAAGTAATACAAGAATTAAGTGCAATATCTTATGATACTAAAGAAGCTGTTAATGATATAGTTGGAGGAATTAATAATGCTATTAAATCGTTAGCTTCTAGATTTGGTGGTTATAGAAGTAATCAAGTGTCTTATACTCCAGGAATAATGCCTGATAGATCACAAGGTACTTATGTATACACTAATTTAGTTAATCAAATGAATCAACGTAATCTTAAATACTATGATGATATTAGTACTGGAGATATGATTGATAGAAGTCTTGTTAATAGCTACTTAAAAGATGGGGCTCATTCAATAAAACAATTATCTGGTATATATAACTTCTTAGGTGAATTAGCATTTGGTGAAGATAGTTACACATTCCAATATGCTAATGCTGGAGCTATGACTAGTACATCTAGAAGATTCTGAGATGCAAACATTGGTGGTTTTGGTGGAGAATTAATGGAAATAGCAAGACGTTTCTTCCCATCAGAAGATAAGTCTATTATAAGATATAATCCTCTTCGTAACTCTATGCCAGAATGATTACCTGAAAGATTCTTAACTGGTGATCCATTTACTAGTTTACCTAAAGGCGAAATGAGAATGCCAGGTAAAGGATATGAAACTCTTAATGATTTACATCCAGATGAATTCGGTGAATATGGAGCATTTGATAGATTTAAAATATTAGCAGATATAGCTCCTACATCAGAAGAATATAAGTTATGGAGAAATATTGCTAAAAATACTGTAACAGATCCTGCTCTTATTAAAGAAATAGAAGAAATCCAGTCAAGAGCACAAAGGCAATCCGGTAAGCATGAATTCTATGACTATAGATATTACAATAACAACGTTGAAATGAATAAAGGTGTTGTTAAAAGCATAAATGGTTCAATAGTAGAATTAGTATCTGGAGAAAAGCTTAACTTAGGTGGTATTAAGCTTAATCAAGAAGCAGATATAAGTGAAGTATTAAATGTAGGTGAACATATTAATTATCGTACTTCTGCTAATGCTATTAAAAGATTAGAAGATGGAATGATAACTAATGCTGTTATCTACAAACAAGATTTAGGTATTAATACTAATATTAATAAAACATTAGTAACCATGGGGATGGCAGAAAAAGATAAAGATGATAGAACAGCTATTGGTTATCTTGCTAATGCTAGTGCTGGTCAACAAACATTAGGTGCTTTACAAGAATTTATAGGACATGCTAATATACCTTTCCTTCATAATAAATATATGAAAATAGAAACAGCTAGAGAAAGTTTCTTAAATGAACAGGTATATGGTTCTCCATTTACAACATGGGACCATCCTATTAAAGGTTTTGTAAGACCAGCTATTAATAGTACTTCTAAACAAAATATGTTACAACATGCTATGGGTGTGGGTTCAGCAGCTTTATTTATGAATATAGGTAAATTTACAGATAAAACTTATATGAAATATTTAGCTGGTGGATTAATGGCTGCAACAAATCCAAGTACTTTATTAGGAATGGGTACAGCAGGTGTATGAAACTTAGGAGTAAAAGCTACTAAGGTAGGCACTAAGACTAATATTGAATTAGGTGCTGGAATAGGAGCAACAATTGGTTCAATAGCATGAGGATGAAATAATGCAGAAAATCCTTTAAAAGCTGCTAGTTCATTTGCTATAGCTGGAGAAAGTATAGCTAAATATTTAAAGATGGATGAATTAGGCTGAGGCAATGGTAAAGGAGCTTTAGTAGGAGCAGCTATAGGATTAGGTATATCAGCTATTAAAAATCCTAATTTCTCTAAAGATATGTTTAGAACTAAATGAGTTCCAAAAGAAACAGAAAAGAGATTTGAAATAGATGAATACTTTGATAGATTGGAATACATTAAATACAATGCATTATATAAACAAGCTTCTTTAAGAGCATTTATCTTTGAAGGTGGAACTAATGTAAGAGCCGTATTTAATAGAATAGATAAAAATAAAGAGAAAATTGCAAAACTTAAGAGAAAAGCTGAAAAGTTAAGTAATAAGTATATAGCTGAAGGATATGAGTTTAATGAGAAAATGCAAAAAATCAATGCAAAGATTGAAGCATTAGAATCTCAACAAACTGTTCTTAGAGGCGGTAAGTATACTAAGGCAGCAGTAGCTTACAAAAAAGCAATGGAATCAACTATATATGGAATGAGTAGTGGTGCTACTCAAGATGAAATATTAGGAGCAGTTCCTGATCAATATAAAGATTACTTTATGAACTTCATGAATGAAACTAATATAAAAGAACGAAAGAAAATCTTAAAAGCACTACCCGAATATTTAAAAAAGCCATTACAAATAGCATGAAATGAAAAGGTAGAAAAAGTAGACAGTAATAATAAATTTTTTAAAAGTCACAAACTACCTGGCATGGCTTGAAGAGGATGAAAACCTAACGTTAACTTAAAGCACGTTAAGATGAAGACTATCCAAAACGAAGGTATGTTATTATCTGATTTTGGATATTATGAATCTGAAAAATCTAAAATGCAATACCACATGGCTGAAGGAATTAACGATTTTGATAAAGGCGGTCTTCATTATATGAGTAATATGGTAACAGCTTTATCTGGATTAGGTATATCTCTACAAAATATATCTGTAGAACCCACTTCATCTCCTGGATTATGAATAGTAGGAGATATTAAGCAAACTGCTTCAGATGTAATGAAGGTAGGCCAATATGGAATTGCTTCAGGATTAAGTGGATTAACTTCAATACTATTCTAAAATATAATAAAGGGGTGTTTCACTATGAATTTTTTACAGCAAGTTGATGCAACTATTATTGTAGCAGCTATAGCTTTAATAGGAACGTTTGCAAGTGTAATAGCTAATAAAACAGCAAAAAAACAAGATACAATAATTGAAACTAATGAACAATTAATGGCTATGTTAAAAAGTAGCCAAGAAGAAATAAGATTATTAAAAGAACAACATGCTCAAGAGTCACAAAGGCTTGAAAACAAAATAGTTCAATTAACAGAAGAAAACCAAGAATTAAGAAATGAAGTTTATAAATTAAATAATTACTTAGTTAAATTAGGGATTACTATTTAATATTGACCACCTTAACTGGTGGTCTTTTTTTTAAGAATATAATAAATAAAAAAGAATCTATTTAATAAGAGGTGAAAGTATGCCAAGAAACAATAAAGGAACAATTATCTTTGGTAGCTCTACTGATAAAGCTCGTAAAGCTAAAGATAGAATTGCTGCTGCTAAAAGAGTTCAAGAAAATAGATACGAAGCTACTAAAGAAGATTTAAAAAAGACTATAGAATTAATGTATAGTCAAAAAGAATACATTAAAGAATCTAATCATATTGTTGTTAATAAAGATACATGGAAAAAGAAGCAATCTAAAGGAGATATTAATCCTATTACTCATAAATTATTAGAACAAAAGAATTTCTTTGAAGTTGTTGCTGGTAAAGTACAAAATTCTAAAGAATTTTTAGGTATTACTTTAGAAAACTTAAATACAGTTGCTATGTCTAATCAAATAGGTGGAGGTAACGAATCTCTTGCTTCATGGCAACAATCTGTAGATTTCTTTAATAATAATGTTAAAAATAAAGGTAGTGTTATTGCTTGGGATTTAGAAACTACTGGTGGTAAAGATTTAAATGGAATTTGGAGACCAGATAGTATTACTGAATTTTCTATGCAAGAATATAATTATATAACTAAAGAAACTACTAAAACAAATATCTTAGTTGGTATGACTAAAGAAGAAGGAAATTATATTTTAGAAGAAATAGAACAAGCTATTAAAAATGGAACTATTGATACAAATGAAAGATTAAGAGTTTCTGCTATGCGTTATGCTAAATATGGAGACGAAGCTTTTTCTATGGAAAAATTAAAAGATAAAGGTTATTATGTTGCTACTAATTTCCCAGTTAATGATAAAAATAATTGGAAAGACATTGATGCTATTAAAAGAGGTATAGAAAGATTTATAAAAGTAGGTGAAAATACTGACTTTGATGAAAATAATGTTAGACTAGATAAAAAAGCTATAGCTCAAGCTATTAATAATGCTAATAAAACATTAGCAGCGGGTAACAGTACATTAGTAGGATACAATGACTTAAAGCATGATAAGTCTATACTAGAATCTGTTTTATTAAAATGAAGCAATGAAGATAAAAACTTTAGAAATTTATTTGACAATGGTTCTGTAGGTTTTAATGTTAATTCAGAAAACTGGCTAGATTTATTTGGAGGAGTTAAATTATATTCTGAATATAACCCTATATCTGATTTATATCATGGAGCAAGTATAGCTGATATAGATAAAATTAGAGGACAAGAATTCTTAGCTCAAAAACATTTGCCTAGCTTATTTAAAGGTCCTAATAAGTTAAGACCACATATGGCTGAAGATGACGTTACTGCTTTATTAAGTTTAGTTACTAATCCTTCAGAGCTATTAAAGAATAATGAAAGCTTTTTGGATTACATTACCGAAGGATTAAACAAAGTAAAGTCTAATAACATTAATGTTAGTGCAGGCAGTCATGCTTTAAGAGCTAAAAAAGGTGTAGGTAGAGCTCAAGATGGTAAAAACTATTTTAACTTTGCTCATAGTAAATCTACTAATGAAATCTTTACTTTCGATAATCATGTTATTAAAGATGGAAAGATTCATAAAGAAGGATTTAGTGCTGGGTTTGGTATTACTAAAGGACATATATATGATATATTAGACATTAGTAAGTTTACATTGAATGATGAATTAAGAACTAAACTAGGTGAAATTTCTCCTGCTCATTCTGGTAAAGAAATGTATAGAGTACAATTAGGTATGACTGTGCATGAATCTAATCAAAATATGAGAATGAATGATTTAGTTCAAAACTTAATATTTAAAAATGAAAAAGAAATGAATGCTTTCCTATCTGAACATTTTGATGTAGTTGCTGAAAGATTAGAAGATGGAGACATTAAAATAATAGAAGGTATGGAAAGATATTTTGATAGAAGACAGCTTACTAATAAAAATGGCAAAACACGTTTTGAAGTTCTTAATAAAGCAGCTTCTGATAAAGAATTATTTAATGCACAAGTATTAGCCAATAATGAAAAACTGGCTGTATCTAGAGCAGACAATGCTATGTTTAAAGATAATTCTTATAAAAAAGTAACAAAAGCCTTAAACTTAAAAGCTAAGTTACAAAAAGAATTAGGAATTGAAAATATAACAGGTAGAGATATTTTATCTATTATGTCTGATAGAGTATCAAAAGGCCAAATGGCTATGGAATTATCTAATGAGCAAATTATGAATGCTAGAAATATAATATCTCAAACATTAGGTTTTGAAAAAGACAATATTCATAGATTATTGAAATCTACTGTAGATAACAATGCTGTAGGTATAGATATGTTAACTACTCATGAAAAAATGTTAACTAATGTTATTAATAGCTTAAATAACTTAGATGGATTTAGTAACCAAAGTAATGGCTATAAACAAGAGTTATTTTCTAGAGTATTAAAAGAAGTAAAAAATGTTGCTGCTCAACAAATTTATGATAATTCAGATATGCAAGATATGTTAATGCTAGGAGATAAAAAATTAGAATCTACTTTTGCTGAACTTAAAAACACTTATGAAATAAATTATAGTAGCTTAATAAAAGGCAATAAAGTTCAATATATAGATATTGCTAATCCAGATAAATATGCTAATGTTTATAAGCTAGATTTATCTAATGGTAATTCTCCTTATAGCTTAATAGATAAATCCGTTGAATTAATTCATGGCAAAGATCATTTAAAAGATAATGCTTATGAAAAAGATGCTGTTGCAAAAATGTTTACTATGTTAGATAAAGATGATAATTTATCTAAAACAAAAGCATTTGAAAATATCAAAAGAAGATTGAGATATAAAGGAGAATCATTTAAAGAGGATTATAACCCATATGAAATTTCTGAAACTATTATAGAAGCAATGAAAGAAGTTAAATCACATAATGCAACTAAAGGATTTATTAATTCAGACCATGCTTTTATGAAAGCTATTCAAGGTAATGCTGAATTTGGAGCAATATTGAATAGTGATCCTATAATTAGTCAAATACCTGATATAGTTAAAAAGATTTCTAAAGATTTTAAATATACAGAATTAAATAATGATAGCGATATTAAAAAATTAGCTGAACAATTAGTGTCTAAACATTATATGCCTAGTTATGAAGCTGTTAAAAAAAGTGTTAATTATACAGATACTATGGATATTTTATATAAGAATACTAAAAAAGATATGACAAGTTATATGTCTAAAGTATTAAAAAGCATAACTAAAATAGAAGATGCTAATTTAAGTATTCAAGATAATGGGGAACTACTAATAACTAGAGCAGGAAGAATGGTTACATTAGGCAACTTACCTAAAGTAGCATTAGATGAAACATCTGGTGTTATGGATATTAGAATAGGTTCTATGAAGATACAATTAGGAAATGAACTTGTATTTGATGAAGTAGGTAAAACTATTAAAGGAACAACTAGATCTACATTAGGCATTCTTAATGAATATGATTTTTCTAGAAATGTTAAATACGTAGCTGAAAATGAAGGTGGAGATGCTGCATTAGATGCTTTAATATATAGTGTTAATAGAGCTGCTAAAACAATAAGACAAAAACCAACTATTAATGGTTATGGCGGTAATGATATTGATTCTAATAACTCAATTGGTTTGTCTGGAATAAAAAAAGTATTACCTCAATTATTTGGAGAAAATGGTTCTTTAAATTATATGGTAGAAAACGAAAAGTTTGCAGACAAAGAATTATTAGAAACATTAAAAGAAAGTTTAAAATATTATGTTGACGATAAAGAAATGGATAATATAGGTCCAGAAGTAACTAGAGACTTAGGTAAGAACATAGAAACATTATTAGACATTATAAGAAGAAAAGGTAATGTTGATGATGACTTCTTTGCTTTATCTCAAGATTTAAGTTTAACTGGTTCTGAAAAAAGAGTGTCTGATTTAGTAGCTGTTAAAGGTTATAGACCTAGTAACTCTACATTTGGTGTATTTGATAACACTCAAAGACCTCCTATTACACAATCAGGTAATGCATATCAGTTAAGAGTAGATGATATATTAAACGCTACTAAGACTAAGAATATGAATTTAGGTGTAGGAAATGTTATATCTAATAATAATATGAATAATAGATTATTAAGAAGTTATAGTGGTATAGGAAATACAACTACAGATGTAATGATGGATATTACTTATATAGATACTAATTCATTAAATGTATTATTTGATACTAACTTTGCTAGAGTCATTAATGAAAATAGCGTTGATGCTAAAACAAAAGAAAAAGCTGTTAAAGCATATGTATCCGTACAAAAAGCAGTTAATACATTTGAACAAGAAAGAGCTATAGATTCTAGAATACATGAAGTTACTTATGGATTAAGATCTGCTCAAACTCAAAAGCTTAGCAAAAACTTTGATGTTGTTAATATTATAGATACATTAAAAGATTCAGATTTTGAGGCTCAAGCTAAAGCATTAATAGATCAAAGAGGTAGCTTTAGTGTGGTTAATGGAGAATTAACTTATAATGCTGCTCATGGCAAAATATTAAAAAGAGGAGAATCAGCAATAAAGTGGCAAGGTTTTGCTGAATTAGAATCTAGTTTTGCTTCTAAAATGCAAACAGGTTTGTTTAATTATAATTATTATGAATCAGATGGTACTAAATTAAGAACTAATGAAATAAATAAAATAATTAAACAAAATAAAGACTTATTTGCTAATACTCAAACAGATGCTGAAAGATTTGATATTTTAAATCAAATATTAAGCAGTAAGAATATTAGAGGACAATTTGCTATAGAAGATATATCTGCATTAGGTTATGCAAAAACAATGACTAGTGGTGCTGAAAAAGGTATGACTAAAGTAGTATATGCTTCTACAGGTTCTTATGATTCTAGAGTTCAACAATTCTTTAAAGGAATTAATGCATGGAATGATGTTAAAGAGAAAGTATTAACTGATGAAGCTATTGATGCATTTTATTATAGAAACGAAAAGACTGGTATTCAAGCTTTAAAAAATGCAGGCTTTAAAAATCTACAAGCATTAAAACAAGCTATGGAAATAGAAAGACATACTCACTCTGAAATGCTATTTGATAAAATATTAAAAGGTACTTCTCATGTATTAGCTAATGACGCTGTTGTTAAACACGGTAACGTAGGGCAAATGTATCAAGGTACTTTATCTAAGGCTATTAATAGCTTAACTAAAAAATATGGTGGAGATCAAAATGCTGCTGTAGATTATGTAGTTAATCAAATTAATAGCAATAAAAAATATCAATTTATTAATAATATAGATTTAAGAAAAGGCTTCAAAAAAGATAATTTTGAAAGCTTAGGTATTATTCTGTCTCTTATACACATCTCCGAGCCCACGAGACTACGCTGCATCTC
>ENA-OZHH01001390-OZHH01001390.1-human-gut-metagenome-genome-assembly--contig:-NODE-1390-length-11426-cov-7.153461_pt1 | contig 11426 bp, 17 predicted proteins | sample MGYA00244045_ERZ653684 | MGnify/ENA primary metagenome ERZ653684 (study PRJEB26926, sample SAMN06165264) | human gut metagenome | biome: ENVO:00009003; feature: ENVO:2100002; material: ENVO:00002003... | reverse complement strand
CTCGACTAGTCGTCGGCAGCGTCAGATGTGTATAAGAGACAGTTACAAAAGGAGTATTATTAGCAAATGATATGACATTATAAAGTGTGTAAAATCTGTTATTAAGAATATCAACAAAAGTATCAATTGATACATTGATCAATCTTTATGTTACACCAACAGAATTACGTTCATCAATATACTTATTAGCACAACAAAATCCTTGTTCTATATTACTATTTAGAATTTCAAGGTCAACCTCTTTACTAAAGTCTTCCATTTCTTTAGCCCTATCATCAATATCCAACTTCGCAACTACTGCTATAGGGTAATATCTTCCAACCAGAGGTAAAGTCATATCTGACACAGATTCTCCATTAAAATCTGTTCTCTGATTAAAACTATAAGAGAAGCCTGAAGCAATATACTTATGACCGTTTATTTCCAGTAGAACCTCTGACGCCATAATAAATAATAGATTAGTTATTTCCCAAATATACGAAATAGGGTGAAATATATTCGAATTGAATTAAAAGAAATTGAGTGAATGTGCTACAGAATATACAAATAAAAAATAAAGAAGACTTCATCGACTCTTGAAGTCGGCCAGTTCTACTGTTTGACCTGATTATGCAGTATTGCACATATAAAAGGGTAGAAAAATATAAAAGGGCTGAAGATCTGATAAAGGGTTCCAGTCCCATAACCGGGACTGGAAAGGCACTATCGGATATATCAGACAAACAATATTTCGGCAATTTCAGGATGTGTATCACAAAAATTCTTGTATATGAGAAATTTTTCACCACTCATGAAGTAGAATTCGGGGAAACGGCAAAAGCCTGATTCCGCATAGCGATGAGTCGGGAAACCAAAGCCGTTGTTTACAAGCCAGTCTGTCATAGATGAACCATTATTGTTGGTGTCAACAAACTGGCATCCTGCTCCTCTCTCATAATGCGGGAGATTGACTGTAACGGTAGTTTCCTGCTCGAATATATCCTCTTCCTGATTCCATGAAAAAAGAACAATACATACCGGACTACCCAAACCAGACTGATAGTAAGTAATAAACGGAAATACCCACTTTTCATTCCACCGTAACAACTCGAATTTGTAACCACGTACATTAATAATTTTGTCAGCCATAATCATAATATTTAAATTCAACTTTTCCCTACAATAATTCTATTGTTTTCAATCGGGAGTAACTAATTCAATTTTACTGCCTCATATATTGATGCCAATATCTGCAAGGTTTATGGAAGAAATACTCTTTTTCTTCAGGGAAAAAGGAAGATTTCTGCCATAACTGAAAGGTAACCTTGTAAAGATATGGCTGGCATCAATACAACTTTGCAGTGAAATGAATGACTACTACCGATGTGACAATAGATGTTGCTCCAACATCTATAAGGGGGGGGGAATGGAAATATAAAGTGGATATACTGACTAAAAGAGGGAAGTGGTATCTAACCGCAAGGCATCAAGCTAAACTCAATGCCTGCGGTGTTTGATTATGGCTTGTATATAGACTTATTCAGCAGACGGTATCATCTGTCTTGCATATTTCTCAATCTGAGCCATAGAAATCCATTGCGGTTTCTCACCTTCATCGAAACTGTTATAAAGCTGTTTCATGTATTCTATCTGTCTTTCTTCACTTCCTGCCCATAAGCGTGACGTATTTCTGTTGCCATACCCAAGATAGAACTCACAATCAGACTGCATACGACCAAGTAACATATATCTGAATCTTGAATCTTGCTGTAAAATTTCTTCCATTGCCATTGTATTAACCGATTTAATTGAACATTAATTATTTATTTCCCTTTTGTACATCCTTTGCCAAAAGGTTGATTTTTTCTGCCCAATGGATTAACGACAAATCATGACAAGGATGATGCCTAAAATACTCTTTTCATAAGATGAAAAGGAAGATTTTGAAGCAACAAACCGAAGTGTTCCTTGGCAGGACGACAGGAGATAATCGAACTTTGCAGGGAAAATAACCGGGTTTTGGCATTGATGATACTAACCGGCAGCGAGTATAACAGGGATATCCGGGACAACAAAATATAAACGGGAAAAGACCTGCCGACAAGCAGCCGACAGGTCTAATGGGAGAAACATGGTCAATCTGTACAGAAACCGGCCTGACAGCCAGAACCTGTACCATAAAAGAAGTCGAGTTGAAGCGGCAGCCTGGATATGGTGGAAAGACTCATGTTGTCCTTGAAGGTATTGCCTTGAAGATCCTCCTGTATAGCTGACCACCACATGACGGGAGGACATGTATCGAAATTCTTGCGCAACTGTGCGGGAGCCTTCCAGAAACAGTTGAGACAGTTGGAATCTTCGGGAAAGTCGATTCCTTTGTCCTGCCAGTAGCGCTTGATGTCATAGTGGGTGATACGGTCTTCAATGAGAGGAAACTCACCCACACGCCAGTGAATATCCTGCCAGCGGTTAATCCAGCGGCATGACCGCTCCTGCCACTCGGCCATATAAGCGAACTTGAAATTCTCGGTAAAACGCAAAGCGCGTTCCTGCTCGTCGTAACGGTAGCCTATCCTCATACGAACAGGCAGCTCGTGGTATGAATAAAGAAATTCAAAGATAGGCTGCATCTTCAGGACTGTCGTACAAAAGCGCTTGGTCCGATTGGGAATAGCACGCTTACGGCGTATCATTTCCTCCCAGCCCATACCACGCAACCAGATAATCTCACGACCTATACGCTGTTCGAGGTCGAAAATAACCTTGAGGACTTTCGGATCTTCGGAAGTAGCCACAAATTCGGGATAATGAGAACAATACTTCTGCAACCTGTCATTGACCATCTGCTTCATGCGCTTGTCGATGGTAGCCCCGGCATTGTGACAATCAATGCAACAAAGGGCAAAGACTTCGATATCTGCCGGATAATGTACGGCGATGTAAGAGGATGTTTTTCCTCCTGACAAACTATTAACTGTCTTCATAACTTAAATTCAATACTTACCGACTGTTGACTTCAGATAACTATAAAAGCGAGAGGAAGTGCAAAGGAAATTAGACTCCTGGCGCTGGTAACTCATGTCTCCATTACTGCAGACCATGCCTTTGGCATTGAGATAAACATCGCCGTGAACGACTCCATCCCCGTCCATGTAAATGGGATAAACCGGATTGTCAAAACCGACTGTGCATCTTCCTTCCTTGAAAAGGAACATGTGTTCGGACTGGCCACGCATCCCGAAAAAAGACAAACCAGACAAACAGGTGATTACCTTTTCGCGCTCTGCACTGTTGTGGAAACGGTCGTCGCTGAGTTCGAGCATGTGCCTGCCGGTATCTTCGACCTTCTCTGTCTGGTAATCATACAGAGCGCAACAGGTTTCTATGAAATCCGGTGAGATAGAGGACAAAGAACCATTGGTGACAATGTAGAAACGGTCAACAGGTATGCCACGACGTTTGAGGCAGGAAAGGAGGTACCGCATAGCCTTGACATTGAGGGACGGCTCACCACCAGTAATATTGATGTTGTGAACCCCACGAACACGACAGAGTATGTTCCTGATGTAAGCGTGACTAATATCGAGTGCCATAGCATTGCCACGCATACAATGTGAACACGCCATATTGCAACGGCGTGTCACTTCGATACTTAAATTCCTGATATATATACTATCCATAGACCTTAACTGACTGAAGAAGACTTGCTGTCTTCGTTACCTGTAAACTGTACCAAAGAGGTGTGTTCCTCACAATGATGACACCAGTTGTTGCCATTGTCATCAATTCCAAGATAATCGGTGAAACTATTATTCTCGTTTGGTCTGACCCAAGCAAGGGTTTCGACATCCGAAGAACCGCACTCCTCGCAAACCCAATCGGGAGCGTCTGTATCCGGCAAAAAATGATTGATACGCAACCAATGAACGACCTCAAACAGACTTTCAAGAAGAAGAGTATCAAGTGGAACATCATACTCGCTGCAATCCTTGTCATCAACAGTACACATCAGCCTGTCATCAGGTGCAAGATAAATATCGTACAACATAGCACTCTCATATCCACCGGCAGTACAAGCCATACCTCTACGGAAAACTACAGCCGGAACATCATCGTACATGTCTCCGGATTTGTATTCCATGTGATGAATCCCGACATTCTTGTAGAAAGTTCCAAGACATACTCCGGCTCTGACAACGGCCTGGCGTACCAGTGTGACAAGATGCTGCCGAATGGCTTCACTCTGAAGCAGGAAAGGGTCTTTACGCATACGGGATTTCAGTTCACGAATGACATCCTCGTATATGACATCAAACGGGGAATGGCCGTCATGCTCAAAGACGTACTTATCAATGTCGAAACCGTACCTTACAGATAATACCTTACAAAACAACTCATATTCGTGATGGGCCAATGTCCGAATATTATCTTCATCATAAGGTACAGGGAAATATAAAGGCTGCATGAGTTCGGTAATCTCCCGAAAAAGCTGTTTCTTATCGATGTTCTCCAAATTCATAAAAATCATCTGATTAATATATTGAACCATAAAAGTTACTTGAGCAAACGAACCCAATAACCCAAATCATTAAAGCACTCGTCGTTGATATAGGACAGAAACTCTTCGATGGTGTATTTCCTCACCGGATCTTCATCATTGGAATTGTTCATGTAATCTGAGATAATATCCTCGTCAGAAGCATCACGACTGAAACGGCTGACAGGATAAGCGTAAACTCCGTAATCGTTGAGAGAACATGTCAGGTCAAACTCCGGCTCAACCAAATGTAACAGGTGAAGCAGACTGTCAAGACACAAGTCGGCAAGAGAGCGCTGCTCTTCGTTGTCATAAGGGTAGGTAACCACACACTGACCGTTGGTGTAGATTTCGGTAATCAGGACACGGGTAAGATGTACTGTACCTTCGCTGTCAAACTCTTTAATAAATACAGGTTCGGCCTGAAACTTACGTTTCCTTGAACATAATGCGGCAACTGCAAGTGAACACAATTTCTCTGTCTGTTTCAAAATACTCATAATCATATATATATTTTAAATGTTAATAATCAAAATACTAATGCGGGTCTGCATCATAACTATGTCGCAAAAGAGCGTTCAACTCAAAGGTTATCCGCCCATAAGCACCCAAAAGCGTACCGGCATCGTCTGACCTTGCTCCGCTACTATTACTAAGCTCTTCCTTATAGGTCTGGAAACGCTTTATTTCCTCACGAATAAATTCCAGATGTTTCTTCAGGATTTCTGTCTCCAACATGTAACCATTTGCCATAACTTAATAGTGTTTATTTCCCTAATGTTCCGGTTCTTCCTGCCCGGAGGGAATTGTTATTTTTTCTGCCCCAATGATTGCTCCATATTGGCGACAAGTGTTTCATGAAAAATACTCTCCATAAGGAGGAAGATTTTTCATAAGAAAAGCAAAGCGGCACTTGACAGAATGACAATGGGGCAATCTAACTTCGCAGAGAAAAATGACATCACCCAACGGGCAGTGACGGGGATAAGAAGATGCAAAATATAAAAGAGGGTATGATTTGGAATAAAAAAGAGATATGAATATATAAAAGGGTAAAAAAATGATGTACGCTAAGGAAACGATATGGTACAATCATAAAATGAAACTGTACCATATCGACAACCTGAAAACATTCACTTGAAATACAGAAAATCAGTAATGATGAAATCGTGATACTGATTGAATTTGCAATACGTCAATAATTCATTAATACCATTAACCATAGAAAAAAGGGAAGAATCATTTGAAAACAACTGCTTATTGAGTCCAATTTCAACACCTCGATGCAAACTATCACTACTCCTGACAACTACATTACACACGGCAATAGATGGTAAAGCAGCGTTCTCAGATTTATATTTCCTATAAGCACGTGAAATTCTATGCTTATTTGAATTTACATCAGTTATAACAACTCCATTTCTACAAGAATTACACCACGCATAATCGAATGATTCATCTGTGTAGTTGGCGATCCGTTTGGTATTTGGGTTTACCATAGCCTCACAAGCAACATCAAGACTTCCACACTTTGTACAAACAACACTCATAGCATTATATAAATTCAGTATAACAATCAGTCAGTAACATCGTAAAAGTATTCAAGCTCACTGCCTTGAAGATTATCTACGGCATAACTATCAGCTTTACGCCATAATTCATCATATTCCTTAGCAAGTGCCGGTAACGATTCGTGGTGCTGCCAGATTTTATGGTTCAGGACAAGTACAAGCTCTGTAAGATAGATATGATTACCTTTCCACTCTTCGAACGCCCGGTTAAACGTATCAGTGACTGCCGGAATACCGTAAATATCTGCTGCTGAAAAGTCTTCCCAAAATGTAGTTACCACATCGTAACCGTTTTCCTTCATAAAAGCTTTAAAAGTCATAATACAATTATTAATAAGATTATTATTTTCCCTACGGTTTTGTCCAAACCGAAAGGATTGATTATTTTTTTCTGCCACACTGATTGTATGCCGAATAAGCAAGGAGGATGTGTCAAATACTCTCTATGTACCATAGAGGAAGATTTTACACAGCAAATGAAATGTTCCTTGATTATGTAGAGCTAAGACAATCAAACTTTGCAGTAAAAAATGAACAAGTCCTTCGTATCAGACAAAAGAAAATGGAAATTGAAGTGGGTACAGACAGATGCCGTAGAAAAGGGGAATAGAATAAAAAGAGGAAAAGAAAAACTGTTCCTTTGTTTTAGAAAAGGTGAACTTTTGTATAAAAAGAATCTGGTGAACCTAATAAGTTGTTATCTTTGTAGTATCCAATACCCACGACACTTAGTATAAACAGTACGAACATCAACAGTACACTTCTGTTGATGACAGGGCATTTATCGCGTAAATGGAGAATGTAAAAGGAGTAACGTAAATGTTTTCAGGCCAAACAGACGTTGATTATGCCAGAGCAGAATATTTTTGAAAACGTAACAAAATCAAAAGCATATGAAAGATCAAATTCGACTATTAAGAGATTGCGTTCTTAATGAGATACCGGCAATGGTATTCCAGGGAGGTGACAGCTGCGCTGTTGAAGTTCTTGAATCGGCAATCGAAATATATCGCAGACATGGATGTAATGAGGAATTCCTGTTTGATTTTCAACAAATGATAAATGATTTCAAGGCTTACCAAAAAATGAATCCGCACAAAGTAAAACTTGCCAGAATGACTCAAACTGAAATGGAATTTGTAAGGGAAGAAATGCAAAAAAAGGGAATAACAAAATGAATGTAAAACTTATAATGTATTCGGCAGACTTTAGCAGCGAACTTTCACTACAATTTGCCGACCAAGGAATCAGAGCAGGATTTCCTTCTCCTGCTCAGGACTATATGACAGACAGTATAGACCTGAACCGTGAATTGATACATCATCCTGCAACGACATTCTATGCCAGAGCTTGTGGAGATTCGATGAAAGACTGTGGTATAGACGACGGAGATTTGCTTGTAATAGACAAATCCCTGGAGCCGCAGGATGAGGATATAGTAGTAGCGTTTATCGATGGAGAGTTCACACTAAAGAAAGTTCGATTTGACAAGGCGGATAATTGTATCTGGCTTATTCCAGCTAACGAGGACTATTCCCCGATAAAGATAACAGAAGAGAATAACTTCCTGATATGGGGTGTTCTAACCTATAATATCAAACGACAGTTCAGAAAAAAATAAGTATAGGGGAATACAATCAAAGAGACTCGAAAGAGGTATCCAATGATTGAACAAATAGAAAAAGACTTGCTTAATGATAAGCTGAACCATGTGGGGCTCATATAAATAATGGTGATTTTAATTTCTTTAACATCCCGAAGTAGTGGTTTGTGGGTAATAAAGCGTTATAAAAAAACGACTACCTAAACTAGGTGCATATATTAACTAAATGTTCAATTTAAAATTATCGTACAATGAAAGGATTTATGAAATTAAAAAAATTACCAGTATTTACTTTATCACTTCTATGTCTTTTTGTTTGCTTTGCCTGCTCAAAAGACACACCAACCCTAAACGATGTTCGTGTACATGTAGAAGCCAACACCAATGAGCCAGTAAGAATATATGGTATAAAAGACTCCCCAGAAAGCGGTCTGGTTATTCGCAACAGCTATGATAAAAGCTTTAAAGCTGAAAATGAAGGGTTGTCAATTGAAGCAAGATGTAATGATGGCAACACCTTAATAACAATTAAGGTATGGGTGAATGGCAAACTCAAAGCAGACGTGTCTGGAAATAAGTATTTAACGAGCGGATATATTAGTTTTGATGAAAAATAACTAATTCATTATAGCTTCAGAAATGATTAATGAGCCTCTATATAATTCTGTTGTTTCATAAAAAACATTACAATATCTGGGTAGGAAGTATCAAACAAAGATGCAAGGGAATAATTCAAAAAGCTAAAGAATCATGCAACAACAATAACAAAAAGGTTAATAATTGCGGATGAATGAATATAACAAGGTTATAATGAGACTTTAAATAATAATTTATAAGACTTGAATAGTGAGGAGGTTCTCTATGAATACATATCTAATACATGATGAAATAATTGAGAAAATATTTCAAGAATATACGAAAAGCGACAAGAAGAAATATACTTCATTATTTTTGGCGAGTCTAAGCAAGAATGAACCAAGTTATAGAAGTGGATTACCTGTTTTTGCCATTATGCAAAGTTTTCCAAAACATTCATTTACCATTAGAGAAGATTCTGCTGTCTCAAAGTCGTCTTTTGATACAAAAAATAGGGAAGACAAGCAGTCTATAATGAGTATGATGCCATGCCAATTCTGCTCTTCTCACATAAAAGTAGAGGTGAATAAAACAGATATGAAACAAATTGAAGAATGCTTTTTTGAGGCAGGAGGAATAATTGGCCATGATTTACCGACTTATTATTACTACCTTCTGCAAACAAATAAAATGGAATATATAAAACCAACCAAGACTGACTTTAGAATCTTTTCTGAAATACTTAATATTCTATTAAATGCGAATGAAAAAGACACTGTAAAAAAAGCATACAAACAAAAATAGCGAGAATTAAAGGATTAAAATCTACCTCAGAACAAAGACAAACATTACTAGAAACTCTAGGATATTGTGGTATTATAGAAACAAATGAGCATAAAGGTTATCTTGAAAAATACACCAACCCTGCAACAGCCCCAAGGAAAACCCATAATTCCGATTTGAATTATCCAGTATATTTTTGGTCAGGTAAAGATGGAATAAATAAAAAAGCATTTAAGTTTTGGTTTGGGGAATATGAAGAACTGAAACTTTTTGGAGAATAAGTTTAATGAAGTATTGTGTATTCATTAAATCTCTGTATTTTTATGTCACGACAAAATTTTAATATAACCATATCAAAAACATCGCTGTCTATGAATATAAAAATTTTGGGAGAACATATAACTAAAGCCGACCAAAAGATGCTGGAGAATTTTCAATTTCAAAACGGCAGAAGATTTCCCGCTTCGTATAGAAAATTTGCCAAGAAATATGGTTATGGCTTATTATGTGACTTATTTTTAATATATGTTCCGTTGGGAGACTATTGTGACTCGTGGATTAACCAGACATCTGAACTAAAAGAGACCTTCAACGAATTTATTTCGAATGAATGGTATTTAACTTTAGAACCAGATGGTGATGAATCATTGATTCTTAATGCAGTTCCTTTTGGAAAAAGTGAGAATGGTGAGTTCCTATTCTGGGATATTTCTTCTGAACCTCAAAAAGATGAATTTAATATATACATAACAGATTTTGGCGGTATCGGTGTTATCAAAATCGCAGAATCTCTGGATGAATTCATTGATAAAATTACAAATTCATATCTGGATGCAAAGACTAGCGAATTTATCAATCAGAGTTTATCTCCTATTTTTTCTCCATTGGAAATAATTGAGTAAAATTGATAGCCCTTGTTGATTGCAATAACTTCTACTGCTCATGCGAGCGCGTGTTCAATCCGCTGCTTCGTGACAAACCTGTTGTTGTTCTCTCGAACAATGACGGCTGTGTCGTGGCCAGAAGCAACGAAGTAAAGGCAATGGGTATTAAGATGGGGACACCTCTCTATCAGATCCGTGACATCTTAGAGGCAAACAATGTGGCTGTCTTCAGCTCCAACTACAACCTGTACGGTGACATGAGCCGCCGGGTGATGATGCTGCTGTCCGAGTTCACGCCCGAACTGACTCAATATTCTATAGATGAAGCGTTTTTGGATCTCTCAGGCTTAGGAGAAGGGGAGAAGCTGGTTTCCTACGGCCGGAAGATTGTAAAGACCATCGGAAAGGGTACAGGCATCCCGGTTACGATGGGCATTGCACCAACAAAGACTCTGGCGAAGGTGGCAAGCCGTTATGGTAAGAAATACAAGGGATATCAAGGTGTATGCATGATTGATTCTGAGGAAAAGCGCATCAAGGCTCTGCAGGGCTTCGAAATTGGCGATGTCTGGGGAATAGGTCATCGGAGCTTGGATAAGCTGCGCTATTACGGTATAAATACCGCCTGGGATTTTACTCAGAAAAGCGAGAGTTTTGTGCGAAAATTACTTACAATTACCGGTGTCCGTACTTGGAAGGAACTTCGTGGTGAATCCTGTATCGATGTCGAGGAATTGCCGCAGAAGAAGAGTATCTGTACCAGCCGAAGCTTCCCTGACTCCGGCCTGTCCGAACTCTCCAGCTTAGAGGAAGCTGTCGCCAACTTTTCTTCCGAATGTGTCCGTAAGCTCCGCATGCAACACAGCTGCTGCACGGAAATAACAGTCTTCGCCTATACCAGCCGTTTCCGCCTGGATCTTCCGCAACATAGCATCAACCGCACCATCCACCTGCAGGTACCGACCAACGACCTTCAGGAGCTTGTAAGCACCGCAGTCCGGGCACTCCGCATGGAATGCCGCAAAGAGGGCGGTTACCAGTACAAGAAAGCCGGTGTCATTGTCTGGAACATTGTTTCTGATTCTGCTATCCAGACCAACCTCTTTGATACAATAGACCGTGACAAACAATCACGGCTCTCCGCTGCCATAGATGCCATCAACCGCAAGAATGGCCACAACACCATTAAGGTAGCTGTACAGGGCACTACAAACAAGTCCTGGCACCTCAAATGCGAACACATCAGCAAGCAGTACACCACCAACCTTGATGATGTCATTCTAGTGAAGTGAACATTAAATAATTGAAATAAAGTATGTACCTAAAAAACAGTGAGAGCATAAATTATACTCTCACTGTTTTTCAAAGCTTTTAATATAAAAATAAGCAATTATAAATGCAATCAACCCAACTACTAACAATATTGGCATGAGTTTTTCTTTTCCCTGTCTCTTATACACATCTCCGAGCCCACGAGACTACGCTGCATCTCG
>ENA-OZHH01001364-OZHH01001364.1-human-gut-metagenome-genome-assembly--contig:-NODE-1364-length-11640-cov-4.535520_pt1 | contig 11640 bp, 10 predicted proteins | sample MGYA00244045_ERZ653684 | MGnify/ENA primary metagenome ERZ653684 (study PRJEB26926, sample SAMN06165264) | human gut metagenome | biome: ENVO:00009003; feature: ENVO:2100002; material: ENVO:00002003... | reverse complement strand
TGCAGCGTAGTCTCGTGGGCTCGGAGATGTGTATAAGAGACAGCTTTATGCCTCCGTTTTTTTATTATGTGCAGAAAAAAATGAGCTATGCGGCATTATTTGAAAAAAGGCTTTTGGGGTTTGGCTTGAAAAAGTGAGAGGCTTTTGTTACGATGGGAGCAGAAAAACGTCGGAGAGAGGGGACGACATGACAGCGCTGGAATTTATTCACAAACATCAGAACGACGAGGATAACGGGGAATGTCTGATTCTGCCGGACGGCAGTGTGGAAGAACCGTTGCCTTCGCATATTGGCAGGCTGGTTGAACTGACCGGGATGGATGCCGGCGCTTTGCACGGCAGAATGGAAAAAAATATGGAGCCGCTGTTCTGGCTGGTGGAATACACTGGCTGCATGTCCGTGTGGCAGACGCGGGTAGTAGCGCCGACAGTGCCGACGGGGCAGCAGCAGGCTGCGCTTGAAGAGCTCCATGACGCTGCATTTCTGGCGCCGAAGTATCTGATGCAGACGCCGGGACAGGAATATGTGGAGAGCGTGCACCAGGCGAAAGAAGAGCTTAGGGATAGATAAAAACAGCCGCTGCTGCCGGAAAAACCGATGCAGAGCGGCTGAATTTATATGATGGGTCTGGAGCCTTACAGTGCTTCAAACATATCGGAAAGTCTTTTTGCGGATGCCGCGAGGTCGCAGAGCCCTTTTTGGGTCGTTTCCGGTGTAAATGCTTCGAGGTAGCTGCTCGCTTCCAGTGTAAAGTAACCGGAGTAGTTGATGTCCTTGAGCGCCTTTACGACAGCGTCGAAGTCGATGGACATGGAAAACGGAATCTGATGGGAATCGTGCCAGCAGTCGTTATCGTGGATATGCAGCGCCTGCAGACGGTTTCCGAGTGCGCGGATCATGTTGGCTGCACCTTCTCCGGAACCGCGCATTTCTGCATGTCCGATATCCAGGCAGGCAACGAAAAAGTCGTCGTTTACGACGTCGAGGTGCTCGTTAAAGCTTGCAGAGGTCGCACATGCCGCGAAAGAGGACTGATCCTTTTCCGTGTCCCAGCCCCACATATTTTCGGTTGCGATCTTAACGCCGCATTCTTTTGCAAACGGCAGCAGATCAAAGTACATTTCCGCGTTTTCCTGGGCGGACAGGTAGTTGTCCGGATGGATGATGCAGATTTTGCCGCCTGCCTCTGCGGTGCATTCCAGCGCGCGTTTTAAGTAAGGGATGATCGGTCCGCGGGACGGGAACGGCGCGTGCGACTGATTGCAGAGGATGCCGTTGTCGAGACCGATCTGTTTTAATCTGCGCGCGAAGGCGAGATAATTGTCGGAAGCGAGCGGATTGTCATTGGGTAAAAAGCATCCGGCGCTCCAATCATATTTGCACATGTCGAACATGGAAAAATCCCATGCGTCAAAGCCTGCTTTGGCGGTATATTCTACAGCCTTTTCTTCGCCGACCAGCGCTGCAGCCGAGGCGATTTCTGTCGATATTTTCATAAGTTCCTCCCGTTTGTAACGCACGCGAAAAAAGGATGGCGTGCGGTAATATGGAGCCGAGGCACGGCTCGTGTCTACGCACAGTATAGCATAGCAGAGGGGGGAAAAACAGAGGAAGTTTGCGAATTGAGAAAGAGTTTGAAAAAATGAGGTGTGGCTTTTGATGCCACACCTCAGAATTTTTGTAAACCTTGGTAAATACCGGATTTTTCATTAACCGAAGTATCTCTTTAACAGACCCTCAAATGCTTTTCCGTGTCTAGCCTCGTCACGGGCCATCTCATGAACAGTATCATGGATTGCATCCAAGTTCAGAGCCTTTGCTCTCTTTGCCAGATCAGTCTTACCAGCGGTAGCGCCGTTCTCAGCTTCTACTCTCATCTCCAGATTCTTCTTGGTGGAGTCGGTAACAACTTCGCCTAACAGCTCTGCAAATTTTGCAGCGTGCTCAGCTTCTTCGAAAGCTGCCTTTTCCCAGTACAGACCGATTTCGGGATAGCCTTCTCTGTGTGCAACTCTTGCCATAGCCAGGTACATACCAACTTCAGAGCACTCGCCCTCGAAGTTTGCTCTCAGGTCAGCGATGATATCTTCCGGAGCGCCCTGTGCAACGCCTACAACGTGCTCAGCAGCCCAGTTCATTTCGCCGGACTGAGCGACGAATTTGGAAGCGGGAGCATGGCAGATAGGACATTCTTCCGGAGCCTTTTCACCTTCATAAACATAACCACATACAGAACATACGAATTTCATAATTTTAATCCCCTTTCTTATTCATGACAATGGGTTTCATTGTCTGATTTGTTGTGAAAAATTAACTGTGCTGTTTGTTTAAACAGCAGTGGCAGATCCCCTGAAAATACACTGCATGTCCGTCGATCCGGTTTCCATCCACGGATGTCCCGTGAAGAGAATCGAAGGAATCCGGAAATTCGGTGTGCAGGTCGAGAACGCTGCCGCATTCCGAGCAGATAAAGTGATAATGACGGCTGGTATCGGCATCGAAGTGATCCACACCGTCCCCAAGCCGGAGTCTTGCGATCTCACCGAGGTCAGCAAGCAGGGTCAGGTTCCGGTAGACAGTCCCAAGACTGATGTTTGGAAAGTCTGCACGGAGAGAGTGATATACCACATCTGCGGTCGGATGATCTTTGCGTGTCATAAGGAAGCACTTGATCGCTTCCCGCTGACGGCTGTACTTCAAAGCCGGCATTGCTTCATCTCCTATCAAATAATGATAATTGTTATCGTTATCATGGCTTTATTATAGGTCGCCGATCCGGAAATGTCAACACCATTTTTTAGATTTATACATTTTTTAGAAATATATTCTTTCTATTTTATAAAAAGAAAAAAAGGATGTGGTATACTGAAAACAGTAATGCAGTGCAGTCGGGAAATGCAGACTGTCTGCAGCAAAAGACAGGGAGTTGTCAGAGCATGAAATTTAAAACAAAGCTTGCAATCACATTTTTGACGATCATCCTGCTTCCGGTTTTATTGTCCCTGTGCGCGTTTCTGGGCATTGGGACGATCCTGATGCGGTCAGGAGGTCAGACGACCTGCGGTGAAGGTATGCGGGCGTACAGCATGATGTCGGAATCGATCGATGCGTTCAGTCAGGCGACGGATGAGCTGTTCGATACGATTCAGGAGCAGGCGCGGGAAAATACGCACCGGCTGGAGGACAAGGCGTATTTGGATAAATTAAATGAAGAAGCGACGGATAAATCTTCCTATATTATCATCCGAAAAGGGGATCAGATTTACTACGCCGGAAATGCAGCTGCCGCGCAGCAGATTTTTTCCAGGTTGCCGGCGTATGGGCTGGAGAGCGAGGAAACGGATTCCGCATATTACTTTAATGATATGCGCAAGCTGGTAAAACAGATTGATTTTCAGTTTGCAGACGGGACAGAGGGCAGCGCATTTATTGTAACGCGGATCACGAGTATATTTTCCAAGACGTTCCTGTTGGATATGTTTCTGGCGATCATATTTATTCTGGTGCTTACGGCGATGGTGCTGACCCAGTGGATCCATAAGGATGTATTTGCTCCGATCAACCGGCTGAATCTGGCGATGCAGAAAATCGCGGAGGGAAACTTCGATTATATGCTGGAATCCGAGGACGACAACGAAATTGGCGAGCTGTACCGCAACTATGAGGACATGCGTCTTCGGTTAAAAGAGTCCACAGAGGAAAAGATTCAGAACGAAAAGCAGAACCGCGAGCTGATCAGCAATATCACGCATGATTTAAAAACTCCGATCACGGCGATCAAGGGCTATGTGGAAGGAATCATCGACGGTGTGGCGGACACACCGGAGCGTCGGGACAAATATCTGCGCACGATTTACACAAAAGCAAACGACATGGATCGGCTGATCAATGAGCTGACCTATTATTCCAGTATTGATAATAATCGTATTCCGTACAATTTCCACCGGATAAACGTTGCAGAATTTTTCGCAGACTGCGTAGAGGACGTCGGGCTGGATCTGGAATCGAAAAATATCCAGCTGAATTATTCCAATCTGGTGGAGCCCGACACTCGGATTATCGCAGATCCGGAGCAGCTCAAAAAAGTCATCAACAATATCATTGGCAACAGCATCAAATATATGGACAAAGAGAAAGGCGTGATCGATATTCGTCTGCTGGATGAGGTGGATTCCATCCGGGTAGAAATCGAGGACAACGGCAAGGGAATCGCGGCAAAAGACCTCGGCAATATATTTGAGCGGTTTTACCGGACGGACGCATCCCGCAACTCCATGAAAGGCGGAAGCGGAATCGGGCTGTCCATTGTGAAAAAGATCATCGAGGATCATGGCGGATACATCTGGGCGACCAGCAAAGAGGGCGAAGGAACATGTCTGCATTTTGTGATTAGAAAATACAGGGAGGCGGAAGCAGATGAGTAAAATTTTAATTATCGAAGATGAAGTGGCAATTGCAGATCTGGAAAAGGATTATCTGGAGCTGAGCGGATTTGATGTACAGATCGAATATGCGGGTGACAAAGGACTTACGCGCGCACTGAAAGAGGATTTTGACCTGATCGTGCTGGATCTGATGCTGTCCGGCATTGATGGGTTTGAGGTATGCCGCAGGATCCGGGAGGAGAAAAATGTCCCGATCCTGATGGTGAGTGCGAAAAAGGATGACATCGACAAAATCCGGGGCCTGGGTCTGGGCGCAGACGACTATATGACGAAACCGTTTTCTCCGAGCGAGCTGGTAGCGCGCGTCAAGGCGCATATGGCGCGGTATGAAAGGCTGACGAGCAGCCATCAGAAAACAAACGATATTATAGAAATCCGTGGCCTGAAAATCGACAAAACGGCAAGGCGTGTATGGATTAACGGCGAAGAGAAAGCATTTACGACAAAGGAATTCGACCTGCTGACCTTCCTTGCAGAGAACCCGAACCATGTTTTTACCAAAGAAGAGCTGTTTCGGGAAATCTGGGATATGGAATCGATCGGCGACATTGCGACCGTAACCGTCCATATCAAAAAAATCCGTGAAAAAATCGAAGTAGACACCGCCAATCCGCAGTATATCGAAACAATCTGGGGTGTTGGATATCGCTTCAAGGTCTGAAGCATATCCGGAAATGAGGGGAACGTGGCAGTAAAAATTATATACGAAGATAAAGATATTCTGGTTTGCGAAAAACCGGCGGGACTGGCGGTTCAAAGCGCCCGGATTTCCGAGCCGGATATGGTCAGTGAGCTGAAAAACTACCTGGCGGGGAAGCAGTCGGCGGGCGCGCCCGGCAAATCTGCGGAAATCTCGGCGTTTGGCGGCACCCGACAGCCGGCATCGGCAACGGCGTCCGTCGGAGTGCGCAAGCCGCAGTCGGTCTATCTGGGTGTCGTGCACCGGCTCGACCAGCCGGTTTCCGGTCTTTTGGTTTTTGCCAAAAATAAAAAAGCCGCAGGTGCGTTAAGCACCCAGACTGCGCAGCATCAGATGAACAAAATCTATTACGCAGTCGTGTATACGAAAGAAGACCTGACCGGAAAACGCGGAACACTGACAGACTGGTTGGTAAAGGAAGCTTCTATTGCTCGCGTCTGCGATGCTTCACAGAACGGTGCGAAAAAGGCGGTTTTATCCTGGAAATGTCTGGCATGTCAGGGAAACCGGGCACTTTTGGAAGTGGAGCTGGAAACGGGAAGATTCCATCAGATCCGGGTGCAGATGGCGCATGCGGGAATGCCGCTTCTTGGCGATCAGCGCTACGGCAGCGAAGAGAGTCGGGAGGTATCCACGCGGCTCGGGATTCGGACAATCCGTCTGCAGGCAGTAAAACTTGCGTTTTGTCATCCGACAAGCGGGAAAAGAGTATGTTATGAGCTTACGGACAAACTTGCGCTTTGAAAGCAAATCTGCGGTTTCGTGGCTGACCGCCCTGTGGATTTTTCTGATGACAGCGGTTTTTCCTTATTATATGAAGGATCACTATTCCCAGATGGGCGTGCGGAAGTTTTCGTTTTTCCTGACGGTCAGTCTGGTGTGCCTGATTCCTGCAGGCGTGCTGGCGGCTGGAAGCTGGGGAAAAGCCTGCGCAGCGAAGGTGTTTTTGCGGATGCACAAGCCGGAGTCAGACGCAAAGACGCAGACAGGTGTGCAGGCACAGGCACACCCAGCCACTCGTTCTCTCAGCAATTTAGATATTGCCATGCTGTGTTACCTTGCAGCGATTTTCGTTTCGTGGCTATTTAGTGTTGACCGTGCGGCGGCATGGACTGGCACAGATGGCTGGTCGATGGGGCTGCGGACGCAGGTAATTCTTGTGCTGATGTATTTTCTGGTATCGAGGTATCTGATCTGGTGGAAAGGGCTGCTGGCAGTACATATGCTGGCGTCCGGCGGCGTGTTTTTGCTGGGGATCCTGCACCGGTTTTCGATCGATCCCCTCGGAATGTATCAGGGTCTGGATGAGTCGTGGCAGCTGCTGTTTCTTTCGACCATCGGGCAGGCGTCCTGGTATTCCGGATATGTCTGTGTGGCGCTGACAGCTGGAGCTGCGGTGTTTTTTATTGCAAAAGACAATAGAATCCGCACGGCAGCAGGACTGTACTGCATGCTGGGCTTTGGAACGGTTGTGACCCAGAACAGCGACAGTGCGTTTGCTGCGATGGTGTTTCTGCTTCTGGGATTGTTTCTTGCAGGCTGCGACAGCTTCGATCGGATGGAACGGTTTCTGGAAACGCTGCTGTTGATGTTTGGAAGCTTTAAATTGATCGGAATTTTGCAGGAGTTATTCCCTGAGAAAGCAAAACAGCTCGGCAGCCTTTCGGAATTTTTCTCAAAGAGCACGGCGACATGGGTATTTTTCCTGATCGTGTGCATGGGATACATTGTTCTGCTGTTGTACCGGCAAAAGCATGAAGCTGCAGAAATTATCCGCTGTGGGCGGACTTTGCGAAAGATTGCAGTGATCGGCGTGGTCGGTCTGATGCTTCTTTTTGTTGTGACGATTTGGGCGAATACAACCGGTCTGATGCAGAAATGGTTCGGGGTTTCCAGTACGGGCCAGTATCTTTTATTTGATGAATATTGGGGAAATTCCCGCGGCTTTTCATGGAGCATCACGGCGGAAACGTTTGCAAAGCTGCCGTTATGGAGAAAGCTTACGGGCGTTGGACCGGACTGTTATTCGGTTTACTGCTATGCAGACACAGATCTTGCGGGCAGACTGCATCATTATTTCGGGCAGAATCAGACGTTGACGAATGCGCATAATGAATTTTTAAACCAGCTGTTCTGTACCGGCGGGATCGGATTTGCAGCGTTTGTCGGATTTCTGGCTGCTGCGGTGTGTCGCTTCTGGAAAAACAGGGAAAAAGAACCAATGGCGTTGATGGGGCTGCTGGCGGTACTCGTTTACGGTGCGCACAACTTTTTCTGCTATCAGCAGGTTTGCTGCATTCCGTTTCTGTTTCTGCTGATCGCTATGTCAGAAAATCTGGTGCGGGAAGCGGCAGAAAAATAGTAGAAAGGAATACCCAATATCACGAATCGCTTTTTGAATTCTGATATCATAATAATGTCGAAATTACTCATACTAAGTCTCAATGGAGATGGGAAAACATCTGCGGAACGGAGAATGGTATGGGTAATTTTTTTGAAAAAAACAGCTGTTTGGAGAAGAAGGATAACGCTGCGGATGCAGAGGAAAATAGAGAGAATGCCCGGTCTTGCAGGCAAAAAGTGCTCTATGCTGCAGGACTTGCAGGCGGGTTATATGCAGTGCTTCGATATTTGCTGCCGCTTGTTGCGCCGTTTGTGTTTGCTTTTTTCATTGTCCGAATTTTATATCCGCAGCTTTGCCGGGCAGAGAAAAGGCTGCGGATTCGCAAAGACATCCTGATGGCAGGATTTTTGCTGCTTTTGACTGGAATCCTTGCGGCTGGATTCTTTTTTCTGCTGTCAAAGGGAACTGCATGGGCGGTAAAAATCGGAAGTGAGTCAGGCGCGATCAAAGATCAGGTGAATATAGCGTTTGAAAATGGCTGTTGCAGGGCGGAAGAGCTTCTTGGGAGGGAACGGGGAGAAATTCGAACGTTTTTTCGGGATAAGGGAGACGAAATGGCGAAAACTGTCGGTCGGGAGATTTTGCCAAAGGCTGCGGACTGGACGGCGAAATCCTGCAGCTTTGCGCTGCGGACAGGAGCGTTCTGGGGGATCGGGATGATCGCGGCGTTCTGGCTGTGCAAGGATTATGCGCGTTTTTCGGAATGGATGAAAAAGAGCGAGATCTGGGAAAATATTGACAGAATCTTACGGATGACAGGCGGTTACTGCAGGGCGCAGCTGAAAATTCTGGTGATCATATCAGGAATTACAGTTGTGGGGCTTTGGATTGGAAAAGTCAGAAATGGTCTGTGGATTGGACTATTGGCAGGGATTTTGGACGCATTGCCGATGATCGGAACCGGCATTGTGCTGATTCCGACTGCAATTTGGCAGCTTTTGAATGAAAATTCTCAGGGTGCGGTATTTGCTTCGGTTACCTACGTCGCGTGTATTGCAGCACGGGAGCTTCTGGAACCGCGCCTGTTGGGTGCGCAGATCGGTCTGCCGCCGGTGCTGATGCTTTTGTCAGTCTATGCAGGTGTGAAAGTGTTTGGAGCCGGCGGCATTTTCCTGGGACCGTTGTATACAGTGTTGTATACAGAAGGACTGCGGCAGATTTTCTGCAGAAGCTGAGGTTATTCAATTCCCATCAGGTGCTGCAGCTGAGAGAAACGCCTCTGTGCACAGGGGCAGACCGCGCCGTTATCCAGAACAATCTGGCAGGGGCGGCGATACAGCGTGCGGATATGCGCAGTGTTTACCAGGCAGGATTTGTGACAGAGAAAAAAGCTCTGGTCGAGTTTGGAGAGCGTTTCATTCAAGGAGCCGCTGCACTGGTAGATCGCAGTCGTCGTATGGACGGTGATGCGGTGCGCACCGGTCGCTTCGATATAAAGAATTTCATGGATTGGTATGAATAAATCCTGATCGGGCATCCTGAAATGCAGCCGACCGTTCGGAGAAGCCGGAATTTTACTTTTCTCGAGAACGCTCTGCAAACAGTGAAGAATCTGCAGGGTGTAGTTCGGATCGTCTTTGATTAAAAAACCCAGCGGTTCTACCTGATAGCGGAACGTTGTCATTGCCATTTCGGAATGCGTCGTAGTAAAAATAATGAATGCGCGCGGATCCTTCTGGCGGATTGCTGAGGCAAGTTCGATTCCATCCATGTCAGAGTGCAGATGGATGTCGAGAAAATAAACGGCATTTTCGGGCTGATCCGGAAGCAGATCCAGCAGCTCATGCGGCGTGTGGACGGCCTGTCGAATCTCCATGTCGTAAGCTTGAATGAAAATGTACTTTTCGATCATGGATTTGAGAAGATCAAGCTGAAGCGTGTTATCCTCACATAAATAAATTGGTATCATGTCATCCCCCATTCTGCCGCAGAAGCGGCATGAAATCTTTATGATTTAATGAGCGCAAGAGAGCGGGAACAGGCAAAGCCTGCTCATCGCGAACGGCGAAATTATTGAGTGAGCTATGCTCACGATATATTATGATAATTCTTTTTGAAGTTGGAAACAACAAGAATCTGTTTAAAAAGACCGTTTTCGCAGATCGTGTTGGAGGTCAGCTCCGGCGCATTGGCGATCAGCATATTTGCGGTGGGAAGTCCAAGACCGCTGTGCGCTTCTTTGGAAGAAATACTTGGCTTGAAAAGCTCTTCCAGAGGGAAAAGAAGCGGCTTCGTCGAGTTTTCAATATGAAAAATAACAGAATGCACCTTGCACACGATTGCAATATGAAACCGTTTCTGTTCGGTTTCGGAAGCAGCTTCGATCGCGTTATCCAGAAAAATACCCAGCACTCTGGAAAGAGTGAGCAAATCGGTGGAAAGTTCTGTGATTTCCTGCGTCAGCTCGAAGGAAACATCCAGCTGACGGTTCATCGCCTGTACCATTTTTGTATACAAAAGACCCTTGATCTCCGTCACCTTGATCAGCGACAGACGCGCAAGGGTGTCGTCCTGATTGACCAGAATGCTGCTGCTCGTGACGATGTTGGAATCAAAATAATTCCGAAGCTTGTCCATATCGTTTTCCTGGATGTAGCCGGTAATGGTGGAAAGAATGTTCAGGTAATCGTGTTTGAACCGTCGGATGTCCTGATAATGATTTTCGAGCTGTGCCATGTAGTGTGTCAGATTTTCCTGCTCACGGGCCTGAAGCTCCAGCTTTTTGTTGGCCTGCAGTGTGTTGTAAAGCATCAGAAAAATCAGGACGTTTGCTGTTGCGAAGCAGAAAATCAGGATTCCGTTGAAGAACAGAATATCGCTCGGATAATGAAGCAGACTGCCGAAAATGATGTTGATCAGGAAAATACAGGAACAGATTGTGACCTCCAGAAACAAAAGCAGTTGAATCCGCGGAGGGATTACATTCTGATCCGTGACCAGCTTCCGGTGCAGACGGTTGCCGATAAACAGACACGGCAGGATGCAAAGGAGGGCGTGGAGGATGGAGAACAGGAGTGTGAGGGGAAGGGAGGTCAGAATGACATCAAAATAATATCCGGCGATACGCAGCGGAATAGTGACAGCGTAGTCAGTCAGAACACTCCAAGCCCATAGAATCTGAAAAAAGAGAAGGTTGTATAATCGATCCTTTTTATGAAACAGCAAAATAATAATCGCTCCAAGTAAAAAGATCGGGATGCCATATTGCCCGGAAAACGGGGCCAGAAAAATACAGATAAAAATTGTGTATAAGTATAGAGGGTAAGTGATTTTTCGGGGCAGACGTTTTGAAAGGATCAGATGACACATCAGTATAAAAGTGGTAGTTGAAATAAGTTGGCATAAAAAAGTAAGTAAAGTCATAAGCAAACCTCCTAGTGCATATATTATATTATCATGAGGACAAAGAAAGATGAAGCAGAAACGGAATATGAAAAAACGTAAAAATAATAACAATAGGTTTGCGTTTGGGTTAAAAAATGATGCGTTTAGGAAAAAATGATTTATCCATAAAAAGGTGTGATATCTTTAATACAGGAGGAGGGGACAATGATAGACAAGCTGGCAAACCAGATAGCGCAATGGAATAGAAGAGAATTAAAACTGACAGAGACAGAAAGTAAAGTCATAGAGTTTGGGCTTGGTGTATTTCTGGATGTGTGCGTAAAATTTTTGATTCTTTTTATGATCAGCGTTTTGATAGGAAAAGAAGTTGAATTTGCATTATGTTTATTATCCTTTTGTGGATTAAGATGTTGGGCAGGCGGAGTTCATTGCCCAACAAGAGGGACATGCTTATTGGCTATGATTGCTTTATGTTTTATTAGTCTTGTGGCAGGTAGCCTTTTAGAAAACTGGGGAATTGGAGTATTTGTTGTTTTATGGGGACTCTGCATTCTGATTTTATGGTTAAGGGCACCTGGAAGAACGAAAACAGCGTCATTGTTAGAAGCAGAAGAGAATCTTCGAAAAAAGGTATATTCTATATTATTTTGTGGAGGGCTGATTTTGCTGAGTTTATTGCTTACAAAATCGAACTGGCGTGGAATTATTGTAATTTCCGCACTGCTGGAGTCGCTCAGTATTCTTC
>ENA-OZHH01001355-OZHH01001355.1-human-gut-metagenome-genome-assembly--contig:-NODE-1355-length-11684-cov-12.273024_pt1 | contig 11684 bp, 10 predicted proteins | sample MGYA00244045_ERZ653684 | MGnify/ENA primary metagenome ERZ653684 (study PRJEB26926, sample SAMN06165264) | human gut metagenome | biome: ENVO:00009003; feature: ENVO:2100002; material: ENVO:00002003... | reverse complement strand
TTTTATCGTAGACAAGGGCGGCAGAGAGTGCCACGCACATGCCCGAAAGGGACATGGCCTTGCCCAGCTCCATGTGCAGGTACTTATTCATGATCTTTGCCACGATATCCAGCCCGCCGGAGGATGCGTTGCGGTTGAACAGGATGCTCAGACCCACGCTGACCACCAGAATATAGCACAGCACATCCAGTTCCTGACTATCGGTCATGGAGCCAAAATCCGGGAACAGCCGCTCGAAAAGCCCCAGAAACACCGGCAGCATCACGCTGGTATACACGGTTTTTGCGCCAAACTCCCTGCCGCAGGTAAAAAACCCGATGATGAGCAGCACGATGTTCAGCACCATAGTAATAGCCGAAAGCGGCAGCGGCACAAAATTAGAAAGCACGATGCCAAGGCCGGAAATACTGCTGACGGATGTATGGCTGGGCACCAGAAAAAAATAGACCGCCGCCGCAATAATGGCAACGGCCCCGGTCAGGATGGCCATCTCCTTGGCAATTGCAGAATAGTTCAGCTTCTTGTTTGTCATTGTTGCTCCTCCAAGCTTTTGTTTTCAGCATTCAGTATACCATGCTTTGCGCTTGCAGGAAAGCACCGGGCGCAAAATAACAAGGCCGCCGCACAAAACGCTGTGCAGCGGCCTTGCCACCTTATCAAAATTCGTCTTCCGGGTCGCCGCGCTCCGGCATGGTGCGCATCTCCCGCACCAGCATGGCACGCAGATGATACTTGCGCTGCTCCTGCTCGGTCTCCGAGCTGGTGCGCAGCTCCACCGTGCCATCGGGGCGGCTTTCGCCCGTGTACAGCGGAATGCGCACCACAGCCTGTGTGCCTTTTTCGGGCGCAGGCTCCAGCTGTAAGCTCCAGTCCATCCGGCGGCAGCACTCCCGGCAGAGCAGCAGTCCCAGCTGCGCCCCGCCCAGAAAGCTGCGGCGGTTTTCCAGCGCTGCCTGTACATCCTCGCCGGGCAGCCCGCAGCCATCGTCGGTGACTGTCAGCTGCCAGTCGCTCTCGGTGCGGCGCAGCGCGATACAGACGCTGCCGCCCTCCCGGCTGGCGCGCAGGGCATTGGAGAGCAGATGCAGGCACAGCAGCTCCGCATCTCTGCGGTCTGCCATTACGCAGCAGGCAGTACACCCGCCGTAATCCAGACGGATATCCACCCCAAGCTGCGCCCGGATCATATCAGACTGCGCCGCCACCTGCTGCAAAAGCTCACACAGGTCAATGGGGTACAGCTGCGGCTTTGTGTCCTCGTGCAGAAACTCCAGCAGGGTGATTACCTCGCTGAGGGTGCGGTCCAGCTGCATGGCAGCGGTGTCGATATCTGCCACCGCCTGCCGGGTAGACGCGTCTGCACCGGTGCGGTCAAAATGCTGCTCCAGATATTCACAGTTGCGTCCGATCAGCGCCAGCGAACGGAAGCAGACCTCCTCGACCCGCTTGCGCTGCTCTGCGGTGATAGACCGCGTTTCTGTCTTTTGCTGCTCCATTGCTCTGCCTCCCCGGGCGATGCCATTTTTCTAAAGGAACGCCGCCGTATTCCAAAGCCGTGTGCAAGCCTTACAGGCGGGTGGATGGCACTTTTTGCCGCAACACAACGTCCCTGACCGCGTAGATCAGCTTGCCAGTGGTAGGTTTGCCGCTGCCCAGCCTTGTATCGGCCTTAAACGCCAGCCACGCAAGAGGCGGCTTTTCCTCCAGCTGATCCACCATCCGGCGGATGCCGCTTTCCACAGCAGCGACCGATGTATCAAACTGCTCGCTCACCGCCTGCAAGATCTCCTTGCGGATCGCCAGCTTCTGGCTGGTGCTGCATGCGATGCCGACCGCGCAGGATAGATATCCGGCGTTGACATCCCCCTGCGGGATGCCCCACGCCGCATACAGCTGGCTGCACCGCTGCTCCAGCTGCCGGTTCTGCCGCCCGGGCATCCGGTAAAGCTGCCACAGCAGCCTTTTCAGCTCGGTGCCCTCTACGCAGTAGCACCCCTCGCGGAGCTTTTGCAACGCCGTGCCGCTGCTGCGGCCATGGCTCTGTATCAGAAGCATTGGCCGCTCCTTCAGCTGATAAAACTGCCGGACAAATTGCTCCGCAGGCAGATCCGTCAGCTCGCTGCAAAGCACCACGGCATCATAACGGACACCCTGCCGCAGCTGTGCCAGCAGCTTTTCGCCGCTGCAAAAGCAGGTGCAGTCAATGGCGGTTCCCTGCTCCTGCAAATAACGCTTCTGGACACGCAGTTCTTTCAGATCATAGCTTGCAAGGGCGACTTGCAGTTGGGCTGTTCGCTCACTGTTCACGCCATGCGCCGCCTTTCTCGCCTACCAGCCCGGCAGCTGTCAGGTCTGTGACCACATCCCGCCAGAGCTCCGGCTGAACTCCATTTTCACACAAGTAGCGCAGGAGCCGGTAACAGAACTCCGGCGCTGCCGCAACATGCTGACTGACGATCTGCTGTCGGCTGCCGATCTGGCACAGGGTCAGCCGGCAGCCTTGTGTGCCCTCTACCTCCATGGCATACACCAGCGTATACGCCTGCTGCAAACCATCAATGGCAGAATACTGCCGGATCATAGGTGAAAATGTACGTTCCATTTCAGTTCCTCCTTACTACAAGGGCCAAATTTTTTCTGCCTTGTTTATCCTTTTGCTATTTTATGAAGTATATTTTATAAGGTAGGAGAAACCGTTACAATCCTAAAGAAGTGTTGTTCCGACAGCCTTTCAGGTAATATAACGCCGTTTTTTCCGGCGCAGCCTGTCTGTCAGCTTTAGAATATCACGTTCAGCCTGTAAATTCAACCGGTATCTTTTTCCGCTTTTCTTTTTTGCCCCGTCCTTCCGGCAAAACCGCTGCCCGGGCGCAAAAGTGCCGCAGCTTCAGCATTCCCGCGGAATAATTTCACGGTTTTTTCACATTTTTTTGCTAAACTTAATAGAATATTGTCTGCAAACATTTCCGAATTTCAAACCACAGGCAGCAGCGCCCGGCGGCGCAGTACCGGAAAGGCACATCTATGCTCAAACTTAAACAGATCAACAAAGAATACAAGACCGGCGAGCTGGTGCAGCACGCACTGAACAACGTCAGTCTGAACCTGCGGGACAACGAATTTGTGGCCATTCTTGGCCCCAGCGGCTCCGGCAAGACCACCCTGCTGAACATCATCGGCGGTCTGGATCGCTACGACAGCGGCGATCTGGTCATCAACGGCATCTCCACAAAAAAATACACCGACCGCGACTGGGACTCCTACCGGAACCACACCATCGGCTTTGTGTTCCAGAGCTATAACCTGATCCCCCACCAGACCGTGCTGGGCAACGTAGAGCTGGCACTGACCATCTCAGGCGTTTCCAAGGCCGAGCGCCGCCGCCGTGCCGCCGCTGCGCTGGAGCAGGTGGGGCTGGGCAACCAGTTGCACAAGCACCCCGGCGAGATGTCCGGCGGGCAGATGCAGCGCGTGGCCATTGCCCGCGCACTGGTGAACAACCCCGACATCCTTCTGGCCGATGAGCCCACCGGCGCACTGGACAGCGAGACCAGCATTCAGGTCATGGAGCTGTTAAAAGAAGTGGCGCGGGACCGTCTGGTGGTCATGGTCACCCATAACCCGGAGCTGGCCGAGCGCTACGCCACCCGCATCGTAAAGCTGAAGGACGGCGTGATCCGCTCCGATACCATGCCCTACGAACCCGAGGACGAGGCTGCTGCCGTTGCCCCCGTGCACCGGAACATGGGGCACTCCTCCATGTCCCTGCTCACCTCCCTTTCCCTCAGCTTCAACAATCTGCTCACCAAAAAGGCACGCACCCTGCTCACCGCCTTTGCCGGTTCCATCGGTATCATCGGCATTGCGCTGATCCTTTCCCTTTCCAACGGTGTGAGCCGCTATATCAGCAACATGGAAAAATCCACGCTGGCCGCCTACCCGCTGCAGATCAGCAGCACCGGCGTAGATCTGGCCAGCATGATGGACCCGGACACCTACACCAGCGTCTCGTCCGGCTCCTCCTCCGCGCCGGAGGGCATGGTCACGGTGAGACAGCTGCTGTCTCAACTGAACATCGGCGCTGCCAGCAACGATCTGCGCTCGCTGAAGGCATATCTGGACAGTGACGCCTGTACCATCCGGGATAATGCCACGGTGGAATACACCTACAACGCTTCCCCGCTGATCTACCGGCAGGACGCAGACGGCACAGTGCATAAGCTGAACCCGGACACCACCTTTACCGACCTTGCCGGTCAGAACACCTCGGTATCCAGTCTGCTCACCTCGGTATCCAGTCCCCATGTGTTCGGCGAAATGGCCGAGACCCCTGCCCTATATGAGGATCAGTACGACGTAAAAGCCGGCCGCTGGCCGGAAAAGTACAATGAGCTGGTGCTGGTGCTGAGCGCCAACGGCAGCATTTCGGACTATGCCCTATACGCCATGGGAATGCGGGATCAGGCAGAGCTGGACAAGATCTTACAGCAGTATGCGCAGAACCAGAAGATCGATCTGCCCACGGACTACGGCACCTATACCTATGACGATTTTCTGGGCATGACCTTCAAGCTTGTCAACAAGGCCGACTGCTATGTCTACGACACTGAGCACAAGGTCTGGCTGAGCAAGCTGAATGATGAAGCTTACATGCAGCAGCTGGTGGCCGACAGCGAGGATCTGACCATTGTCGGCATCGTGCAGCCCAAGGCAGACGCCACCTCCACTATCCTGCACAGCGGTCTGGACTACCTGCACGACCTGACTTATTACGTCATTGATCAGGCGGCCAACAGCGAGATCGTGCGCCAGCAGCTGGCAGACCCGGACATCAACGTGCTGACCGGCGAGCCCTTCGATGCTGCCGGCAACAGCATGCTGGATATCGCCTCTCTGTTCTCGGTGGACACGGACGCCCTCAAGGACGCTTTCCAGTTCGACACCAGCGCCCTGCACTTTGATCTGGACGGCGCATTCGACCTGACCGACGATTCCTTCGATCTTGCCACCCTCATCGACCCTTCCAGCTTCAAGCTGGACCTCAGCGGGCTGCCGCTGCCGGACATGGAGATGGACATGAGCGAGCTGTTCGACGGCGTAGAGCTGAATATCTCTCAGGACGGCTTACAGACGCTGATGAAAAAGATCCTGAACGGCTACAAGCGCTATCTCATCAGCAACGGCCTGCTGAATCTGGATAAGATCGGTTTTTCCTCCTATATGCAGACCGAGGCCTTCCAGACGCTGCTTGCCGAATCCATGGGTGACCTGCTGGACACCTCCGGGCTGGAGGAGCAGTTTGCCGGTACCCTCCAGCAAAATCTGCAGACCGTGATGGAGACCTACTCCGTCCAGCTGGGCGAGGCGCTGCAGACCCAGCTCACCGCCGCTTTGCAGGAGCAGATGGGTCCCGCCATCCAGAAGCTGGCCGGGCAGCTGGAGCAGAAGATCGCGCAGGCCATCCAGAGCAATATTGCGCAGCTGAGCACGCAGGTGGAAAGCGCACTCAAGATCGACCCCGCTGTGTTCCAGCAGGCTATTCAGATCAACATGACCGGCTCCGACCTGACCGAGATGATCAAAAGCACCCTGCTCTCCTCCGCTTCCAACTACGAAAAGATTTTGGACGACCTCGGCTATGTGGACTACGCAAAGCCCGATGCCATCTATATCTACCCCAACAGCTTTGACACCAAGGCGCAGGTGGTGAACGAGCTGGACGCCTACAACGCCTCCATGCGGCAGCAGGGCGAAGAGGATAAGGTGATCCACTATACCGATATGGTGGGCACTCTGATGAACTCGGTCACCGAAATCGTGGGCATGGTCAGCAATGTGCTGGTGGCCTTTGTGGCGATCTCGCTGGTGGTGTCCTCCATCATGATCGGCGTCATCACCTATATCAGCGTGCTGGAGCGCCGCAAGGAGATCGGCATTCTGCGCGCCATCGGTGCCTCCAAGCACAACGTCTCGCAGGTGTTCAATGCCGAGACCTTTATCATCGGCCTGTGTTCCGGCGTGATGGGCGTGGTGCTCTGCCTGCTGCTGCTCATCCCCGGCAATATGCTCATCCACCACATCGCGGGCGATGTGAACGTGGTAGCCTCGCTGCCGCCGCAGGCTGCGCTGATCCTGATCGTTCTGGCCACCCTGCTTACCATGCTGGGCGGCCTGATCCCCGCCCGCAGCGCCGCAAAGAGCAACCCCGTCAAAGCGCTGCGCTCTGAATAACATTCCGCATTCAAATCCCTGCTGTGCTCTGTGTGCAGCAGGGATTTTGCATTCCGGCCCGGCTTGTGCTACAATAGAAAAAACTTCATTTCAAAGGAGCCTTTCCATGCCTGTCATTCATGAGATCACCGACCTTACCGCCCCGGAGCTGGACATCTACGCCCGGCTCACGCAGGCGCAGCTGCGCAACCGACTGGAGCCGGAAAAGGGCATCTTTATCGCCGAAAGCCCCAAGGTGATCGCCCGGGCGCTGGACGCCGGTCACCAGCCTCTTTCCCTACTGATGGAGCGCAAGCAGATCACCGGCCCGGCACAGGAGATTTTGACCCGCTGCGGCGATGTGCCGGTATATACCGCTGACCGGGAGCTGCTGGCACAGCTTACCGGCTTTGCGCTGACCCGGGGCGTGCTGTGCGCCTTCCGCCGTCCTGCGCCCTGCACGGTGGAACAGGTTTGCGCCCATGCCCGCCGGGTGGCTGTGCTGGAAGGCATCGTGGATTCCACCAACGTGGGTGCCATCTTCCGCAGCGCTGCCGCGCTGAACATGGACGCAGTGCTCGTCACCCCCTCCTGCTGCGACCCGCTGTGCCGCCGTGCGGTGCGGGTAAGCATGGGCACCGTGTTTCAGGTGCCGTGGGCGCAGATCGGCACCTGTCCTGCCGACTGGCCGGAAAACGGCAGTGCCCAGCTCCACGCGCTGGGCTTCAAAACCGCTGCCATGGCGCTGAGTGACCGCTCGGTCAGCATTGACGATGCCGCCCTTGCCGCCGAGCCGAAACTTGCCATCGTGCTTGGCACCGAGGGCGATGGGCTGGCCAATAGTACCATCGCCGCCTGCGATTACACCGTAAAGATTCCTATGTCCCATGGGGTGGATTCCCTCAACGTAGCCGCCGCCAGCGCCGTGGCCTTCTGGCAGCTCGGCCGCTTGTAAGTCCCCTGCTCGCGCTCTCCGAAATTGCTTGACAAACGCCCCAAAACGCGGTACACTATCAGCGTCATCATCATGGGCCTATAGCTCAGCTGGGAGCCCATGCGGTCCTTAAACAATCTGGAGTTATATACCACGCGCCCCCAAGCGGTTTTTGGGGGCTTAAATATGGGCTCGTAGCTCAGTTGGGAGAGCAAGCGTTGCATTCCCGATCTGGTGTTATAGCTCATTTGCCCCCATTAGAAATTGGGTGCTTTTTTGTGGGCTCGTAGCTCAGTTGGGAGAGCGTTCGGTTCGCATCCGAAAGGTCGAGGGTTCGACTCCCTTCGAGTCCATAAAACGCCGTATCGTTTAACACGATACGGCGTTTCTTTTTGTCATTCTTTGCAAAATCGTGCATCATTCGTCTTAACAGCGCAAAATCGCGTGTGCAGCATTTTTAGGCACAATGCTTATGGTTTCACCTGCTGTTTTGTCTAAAACGACGATTCCGGCATTTGATGTACAACGCCCAACTTTTTGAGGATTTTGCGACTTATTTTTCTGATTTTTGCCCCGTCTAGCCGATGCTGCGTGACGCTTGAACTCCTCAAATTCGTCCAGCGGTACATTAAGAACGATCTCGATATTATAGTCGCGTCCGACACGCACTTCTTTGATAAACTGTTTCAAAATGGCCTGACGCCTTTCAAAACTAGCGCCCTTATAGGTGCTTGCCCATGTGAACAGATCACTGCAATTACGTTCAGCCTTCTGGTTCTGCTCCTCGATTTCCTTCAATTTCTTTTCCGAGTCTGCCAGATTGGTCTGTGCGGTAAGCAGTGCTTCCTTGTTTTCATTGACCATCTGCTGGATCATCTCGCGGTCGAGTCCGCTTGTTCCTTGGATGACACGAATCATTTCCTTTTTTAACGCATCCTGTTCGTCAACCTTGGTCTGAACTTCCTCTTTCCAACGAGTTGTTTCTTTTTTAGCTGCATCCAAATCTTTACGCCGCATTTCTTCCAGAAGATTGCTCTTGGAGCACTCCAGAATTTCTTCAAACTTCATGCACACGATGCTTTCTACAACTGCGTCCAGTGTCGTCACACCATAACCGGACTGTCCATCGCACTGCCCCGGATGCCGAACATTAAAGTTGCAGCTATAACGATAACGCTTTTCTTTTACGACAGTACCATCTGCCCGAAGCCGAGTGCGCCCGCTGCTGGTAATATTCAAACGATTGCCGCAGTGGGCACAGAACACTTTACCACAAAGCAAGGCATGAGGACTGTACGAATCTGCATCCTCTCCCTTCTCTCTGCGGCGGGCATCCCGCAGCTCCTGAGCTTTTTCAAATACTTCCGGCTCGATGATCCGCAACTCGGGGCATTCTTTTTCAACGTTGCCATTGATAAGATATCCTGTGTAGCCTTTGTTACGAATCATCCTGCCAATCGTAATATTAGGGATGTTCTTTCCATTGCGCCCCATAATATTGTGTTCGACAAGATAGTTGCAGATCCGTTTTGCGCCGTATCCCTCATAAACATACTTCTGAAAGATCAGGCGCACCACGGCGGCTTCTTCCTCGTTGATTTCCAAATCACAGACAGCTTGATTCTTTTTGTTCAAGCGACCTTTCTGGACACGCTTGTAGCCGAAAGCGACGATGCCGCCAGTGTAGTGACCTTCTTCCGTAAGCTGTTCTATACGGGTGCGAGTACGGATAGAGGTCTTGATGCTTTCGCCGGATGCCTGCCAGTAGCGGATGTAGTTCATCAGCTTATCAACATGAGAATCAAATCGCTGCTGACCTTCGTTTACGCTCCAGACCTCGACCCCTTGCTTCGTGAACCATTCCACGATAAAGGGCGTTTCGTCGTCACGCCGACCCAGACGGTCAAACATGAACACCAGCAGAATATCAAACTCTCCGGCAGCAGCAGCCTGCTGAAGCAGCTGGAGCTGATCGCGGTCTTTTGCAGATTTCTTGAAACCGGAAACGCCTTTTTCGGAAAACTCCTTGACGATTTCCCAGCCCTGCCGTTCTGCAAATTCGTGGCAGGCTTCTTTTTGCATGGGTATGTCATCCTTTTCGACCTGTCCAATGGTCGAAACGCGGTATAAGGTATATACACGTTTTTTCATCGTTGTCACTCCTATGTAAAACTAAAACAACGATACTGTGCGCACACTCGTTTGTTTGAATTGGTTGCTGCATCAACTGTACCATTATTTTAGTGCTAGGCTATCCTTGTTGCAAGGATGTCGGTTCAACTGCAATTCTTGGCTTCTTCGCAGAGGGTATCATGAATCAGTTTCTGAAGAACCTCCATGCTGTCACCATCTTCTGCATAAGTGATTTTCACTTTGCAGCCATTAACGATATACGAATCCTGCGACACAGGAATCACATTCATATTGGTCATATCTAGTCCTTCTTTCAAAAGTAGCGATAGCGCGATATAATTATGTAATAAGAGGCACCCGCAGCTTGCAGGTGCCTCTTGGCAGAGAAAATATGTTTTAGAACTTCATCGGCAGAGCGTCCTTGCGGCCTTTGCCGTTGTAAGCCATGTAGATGGGAAAAACGTATTTCTTCCATCCGGGCAGCTTTGCAGGGTTATCCCTGCCAACACGGTAAATCTCCATGGGATGGACGCTGCCAAGCGCACGAACCAGCCGTTCCTCGCTGAACTCGCCGTGATACAGTTCCACAAAGTGCATCATGCCTCGCAGGACAGATGCACGGAACGAATCGGGCTTACCATCCCACGCAACCACGATCAACCGCAGGGATTCGCAGTAGATCTTTTCGCCCATCTCGTTATACAGCTTGAGCGCGGTGCCCACGCAGCTGATGCGGTAGTCGCTCAACTGCAAGCTGTCATAGTTGAATGCCAGCCCCACCCGGTTGGTAGCAGCGAGAAATTCTTTGGAAGGAGCATCATCGCCCGCAACCTTTGCTCGCAGCTTGATGCCCGCAGACAAAGGGGCAGAATGGCCGTTCTGCTCGGCAAAGAGCAGGGCTTCCTGCTGCATGGTCATACCGGTGTAGACCTTGCAGAGAATCGGCAAGGCTCTGCCGCCGTTACGAAGGATGCGCGCTTCGATGGTGTGCTGGCCATCCACCACATAATACTTGCCGTTGCGGAAGCTGATCTTCGGTTCATTCGCAACATATTCGTTGAAGTCAGCAGCAATCAGTTCCACCCGCTTGCGCTGCACACCCCGCTGGTAGATTTCACGGGGGTAGATCAGCTTACTGCTGTGAATCACCCTCATTTGGTAAGGCGGGGTGATATTGAAGGAAGCTGCAAAATTTTCAGTGTCATTCTTCAGGCGCATCTGATTTCCTCCTTAATTCGCCAAATGTATTTTTCAGCTTCGGTCAAAATCTCAGTCACTTGCTTCTTACGCTTCGGGCTGGTGAGCAAGCTGGGATTAAAGGTGAAGCTGTATTCAAGCCGCTGGATCATTGCGTGAACAGCGGATTGCAGTTCGGTGTATAACATCATTTCTTCGACTGTTCCTGCATCCTCAAAATCGGATTTGATAGGAGTGTAGGGATAGACAGGCGGCTTACCGTCAACTACTTCTGGCGGTGCGTAAGCCGCCGTAGAGCGGATGATTGGTTTGAGTTTTTGGATACTTCCCATCGGGTTCAGCGCAAGGCTGATTTTTACAGCATCATCGACCCGCCCCATCTCTTCTGGGGTGAGGTGTCCGACAAATCTTTTGACACGGCTTTTGTCGATGGTGAAGATTTGCTCAGCCTGAACGATGGACGGCTCCAGCCCCTCCGGTTCCACCAGACAATGCGTCGGCTGCGTAGCTTTCTTTTCCGTCTTACTTGTCAAAGTCGCAACGATCAATGTCGGTGAGCAGGAGTTTCCCACATCGTTTTGCAGGATGACCGCCGGACGGGTTCCGCTTTGTTCGGAACCCGTGCGGTTGTCAAGTCGAACGAAGTAGATGTCTCCGCGTTGGAATTTCAAAGTAGATTCCAAATTGCGAAACCTCCGTTTGGATATGTAAGAAACCCGCTGCACCTCCTAGGCAGCGGGCTTCTGTTGAAGTATGGGAGCAATTCTTTTTATACGATACACATCATCTCCTTCGATGACTGAGATAAAGCACCGGTATCAACGGTGCATTACAACATAATCGTAACCGCGCCGGGTCTGACAGACAGTGCAAGTGTCCATGCTGTTGTCTGCACTCGGCACGATAGCAATTTTGAAAGCCTTGGCTTCTACGAAATGTCGCAGACAGGTTGCGCAGAGGGTTCGGATGGACTTGATCATTTCCGGGGTCAGTTCCATCTCCTCGTAAATCTCCTGTTCGCGCACCGTAGGATTCAACTCGTCCATTTGAGTAGTCCTCCGTGTTAGTAAAGGTGATTAGCGAATAAATATGTAAAAGAACAGGAGTGACCGGAGACCGAAAGGAGCATCCGGTCACTCCTGATAAAATATGTTCAGGTCTCGCATATTCGCCCTCGGCTCCCTGCGAGTGGGGCATAAACATCTGGCAG
>ENA-OZHH01001353-OZHH01001353.1-human-gut-metagenome-genome-assembly--contig:-NODE-1353-length-11696-cov-12.501074_pt1 | contig 11696 bp, 10 predicted proteins | sample MGYA00244045_ERZ653684 | MGnify/ENA primary metagenome ERZ653684 (study PRJEB26926, sample SAMN06165264) | human gut metagenome | biome: ENVO:00009003; feature: ENVO:2100002; material: ENVO:00002003... | reverse complement strand
GCAGCAGCTGCCGGACATCGCTGTCCTCAAAATCCACCCGCTTGAGGGCATCAATAATTTTGCCGCTCTGCACCAGCACAAGGTTGGAGTAGCGTCCCATCAGCTCCGCGCACAGGGTGTTGCGCACAAGGTCGCCCATCTCGTTGGTGCACTGAAAATCGAAGTAGACGATGCGGTCGCCCGGCTCCATGTGCACATCCAGCAGTCTGCCGCCGGTCAGGTGCTTGCGTATGAGCATACAGAAGGAGGGCGGCGTCTCGGGGTTTTCAAAGGTCTCCTCGGTCAGACACACCCGGGCAGAGCCGCTGCGGGCAGACAGCAGCAGCGCGTAGGTATCGGTGCGGGTGCGCAGGGTGATGACCAGCTCATCCCGGGTCGGTTCAAAAATTTTTGCGATCTTGGCATCGGTCAGGGTGGCTTTCAGTTCCGCTGCCGTCAGCGCCAGTGTCGCGGCATCCAGTGCCATAGTGTTTACCTCGTTTTATCTATAACCCTCTCAGTCGCCTGCGGCGTTGCCAGTTTTTCGGTTTATGCTGAAAGACCTCCCCCTTTCGGGGGAGGTGGCATTGCGCAGCAATGACGGAGAGGGTTCTCTTTTTATAAATAAGTATACGGGTCGCGGTTCTCGGTGCTTACCAGCACCTCCAGCTCCGGCAGGGCGGTGCGCAGAGCAGCTGCCACGGCGGCAGTCACCGGGAACTCGGTGGCGTAATGCCCCGCCGCAATGAGGGACAGTCCCAGCCGCTTGGCATCCAGTGCATGGTGGTGGTTGGCTTCGCCGGTCAGCAGACAGTCCGCGCCCTCGGCGATGGCTTCGGCAAACAGACTGCCGCCCGCGCCGCTGATGACCGCCAACCGGCGCACCGGCTTTCCGGTGTCGGCAAACTTCACCTGCACCGCTGCGCCGGTGTCCGGCGCGTTGCACAGGGCAGCCAGTTTGCACTGCGCCAGTGCGGCCAGCTCCGGCACGGTGATGGGGTCGATGTCCCCTACCCGGCCGCAGCCGTCTGCAAAGGCGGTGCGCTGCCGGATGCCGAAAAGATCCGCCAGCACATCGTTCACCCCGCCCTCGGCGGCATCCAGATTGGTGTGCATACAAATGGCGGAAATGCCCACCTGCACCAGCTGATAGGGCACATCGGCGGGGCACAGCCGCTTGAGCGGGTCAAAGATGACCGGGTGATGCGCTACGATGACTGTGCACTGCTTTGCCGCCGCTTCTGCCACCACCTCCGGGGTGATGTCCAGCGTCACCAGCACCCGGCGCACCGCGCCGCCGCAGTCCACCAGCAGGCCGGGGTTATCCCAGTGCTCTGCCAGTTCCGGCGGGGCAAGCCGCTGCATTCCTTCGTATACCTGCTGTACCGTGGTCATTTCAGTTTCCCTCTTTCAGAATGGCATCCATCTCTGCTGCAAGCGCACTGCCGTCCGGCACGCCCAGCCGCATCCGGGGCAGCTTTGCCCGCTGCCACGCGGCGTAGCCCGCGCCCTCCGGCCAGTGGCCAGTCTCGCCCAGCAGACACTGCTTAAAGGTAGGCTCTGTCACCTCGCCGGTGTACTCTGCCGCCATCACCGCATACCAGCGGCCCGCGGCCTGCACCGGACGGTCTGCCACAAGGGCAAAGCCGTGCTGCCACAGCCAGCGGCGCAGCTCGCTGTGCCGGGTGGCGGGCACCATGACAAGGCGTGGCCCGCCCACAGCAGACACCCACGGCGCTTTTTCGATGATCTCCCAAGTGGTCTGCGCCGACACGCCCGCCAGCACGATGCTGCCCACCTCCCCGGCAGACAACACAGAAAGACCGTCGCCGAGCCGAAGCTCAGCGCGGTCCAGACAACCTGCATTTTCCAGCGTCTGTTTTGCCTTGGCCAGCGGGCCGGGGCGCAGGTCTGCCCCGATGACCTTCGGGTACTTACCCGAAGCCGCCAGCACCGCCGTCAGCTTGCCGTGGTCGCAGCCGATGTCCGCCACCGGCTGTCCTGGGCGCACCAGCTGGGCCGCAGCGGTCAGACGCGCATCCAGTGTGGGCAGCACTCAGGCCTTCTTGGCTGCCAGATGAGTGTTCAGCTTCTCCAGCAGCTCATCGCAGTTCACGCCGTGCACTTCGCAGGCTTCCTCGATGGTCTCCCCGCGGGAAGCCGGGCAGCCCAGGCAGTGCATCCCGATCTCCATAAAGTAGGGTGCGGTGGTCTGGTCCATATCCAGAATGTCGCCGATGATGGTATCGCGGGTCACCTGCTTGGGTGCGGTGTGTGCCTCTTTTTTGAGCATATTGAAAATATCAAACATGATAGCTTTTCCTTTCTGTTTTGGGTGAGATACAGTATAACCTACTGTTCCTCTATACTATACCCCAAACCGGGGCAGTTTTGCAAGAGCCTTGGGGAAATCCGCTTACCCCTCCGCCTGATAGTCCTTTTCCAGCGAGAAGCCGCGCCCGCTTACCTCGGTAACATGGCTCACGATCATAAAGCAGGTGGGGTCGATGGCATGCGCCAGCTTTTCCAGCCTTGGCAGCTGCCGGTTGGAGACCACGCTCAGCAGCACCGACTCCGGCTCCCGCAGGTAGCCGCCCTCGCCGTGCAGGATGGTCACACCGCGGTCCAGCTGCGCAAAAATGGCAGCGCAGATCTCGTCGGACTTGGCGCTGATGATCTTTACCTCGGTGCGGGTGGTGCCCAGCATGAGCACCTTGTCCAGCACGACCGTGTAAATGATAGCCATCACCACGCCGTACAGGGACTGCCGCACCGGGCTGAAGGCCGCCTGCGCCGCCAGAATGATAAAGTCGAAAACCATCATGGTGCTGGACACCGGCAGGTGGAACCACTTGTTCAGCACCAGCGGGGGGATATCCATGCCGCCGGTGGAAGCACCGGCGCGGATGGTGATGCCCAGCGAGATGCCGATGCCAAAGCCCGCGAATACGGTGTTCAGCACCAGATCATCGGTCAGTACAAGATCACCCAGCAGCCGCTCCCACAGCGCCATAAAAAAGGGGCTGAGCACCGTGCTTGCCATAGTATTCAGGGCAAAGCGGCGGCCCAGCACCCACCAGCCCAGCAGCAGCATGGCCACGTTGACCACGAACAGCACTGCGGACACCGGCAGTCCGGTGACCTTGTTGAACGCCAGTGCGATACCGGTGGCACCGCCGGTGATGAGGCCGGAGGGCATCAGAAATAATACCACAGTCAGCGCATACATCGCGTTGCCCACCACGATGGACAGTGCGTTGAAGAGCTGCTGTTGCTTGCGTGTTAATTGCGTCATCTTCATCTTCCTTTGTTTATAGTTGAAGTCTCTTCTACTATGATAACGAAAATATCCGCATTTATCAAGCCTTCGGCGATAAATGCGGATATCGGGATCGATTTTTAAGGGGTCACAGGGCGGTTTCCGGCTGGGCTTCGTCCTCTTCCATCAGCCGCAGACCGGCGGTATCGGTCACCGGTAGTGAGAACACGATGGCGCCCGCCTTGGGGTTTGCCCCCTCCATAATGGCCTTCATGATGGTGTTTTTCTGGCTGGTGCGGCTGACGATGAGCACCAGCTCCTTTTCGTTCACCAGTTCCACGCCCAGAAAGGCAGCTGCACCCTCCATGCCGGTGCCCTTTGCGTGGATCACCGTGCCGCCGCCTGCACCGGCGGTGCGGGCAGCATCCATAATGGAGCCGGTGTAGCCCTGATTTGCCACCACCAGCAGCAGTTCATAGCGGGTATCCTTCAAGGTGCTCTCCTCCTTCCATGTAAGGGGCTGGTGCTCGGTAAGGAACATCAGCGCCCGTTTGCCGCCAATGCTGCTCAGCGGCACAATGAACGCAATGCCGGTGCCCGGCACATCGATCTGCATTTTGCGGCGCAGATCCTTCTGGATCTTCTGCCAGCTTTCTGCCGTTACCACAGCCAGCAGCACCGCCTTTTCGGTCTTTTCCAGCCCAAGGGTGGAAAGCGTCTCCTGCACCGCCGTGCCGGAACCAACGGTACGCATACTTACCGTTACGCCGTGGCTTTTGTACAGCTGCAAAAAGCCGTCGGTGGAGCGGCGGTCGGTGATGGTGATCATCAAAAACAAACTGCTCACGTTCTGCCTCCTTTACAGCTCGATAATGGCGTCATCCGGCAGGTCCGCAAACACGGTGGCAAGCACCGCAGCGGGCTGCGCCGTCCGTGCCTTGCGGGTGCGCAGCTGCGCCACCAGACCCATCATCTGCACGGTGATGAGCGGAGTCATGGCGACCATAGCCACCACGCCGAAAGCGTCGGTGACGATATTGCCGCCCACTGCCACACAGGCACCCTGCGCCAGCGGCAGCAGGAAGGTTGCGGTCATGGGGCCGGAAGCCACACCGCCCGCGTCAAACGCGATGGCGGTAAACAGCTTGGGCACCACAAAGGAGATGCTGATGGCGAACACATAGCCCGGCACAAGAAACCACAGGATGGAGATGCCGGTCAGCACCCGCACCATGGCAAGACCCACCGAAATGGATACACCGGCGGAAAGCGCCAGACCCATAGCCTGCGCCGAGATGGCGCCGTCGGTCACCTCTTCCACCTGCTTGTTCAGCACATAGACCGCAGGCTCGGCCTTGACGATGAAGTAGCCGATGAGCATCCCGATGGGAATGATCACCCAGCGCATCCCGCCGCCTGTCAGCACCTGACCCAGATAGTTACCGGCGGGCATAAAGCCCACGTTTGCGCCGGTCAGAAAGAGCACAAGGCCGATATAGGTATACACAAGGCCCACGCCGATGCGCCCCAGCGTGCGGCGGTCCAGCCGCAGGGCGATCAGCTGAAATGCTCCGAACATCAGCACGATGGGCAGCAGCGAGCGGGCGATCTCGGCCAGATAGGTGGGCAGACCCTCCCGGAACAGCTGCCACAGCTCCACCGAGTCTGCCACCTCCGGCAGAACAGGCGGGATGTAGGTGCTGTCCGCTGCGCGGAACGCGATGCCCAGCGTCAGCACTGCCAGAATGGGGCCGATGGAACACATGGCCACCAGACCAAAGCTGTCGTCTGCCGCATGGCGGTCGCTGCGGATAGCAGAAACGCCCACGCCCAGCGCCATGATAAAGGGCACGGTCATGGGGCCGGTGGTCACGCCGCCGGAGTCAAACGCCACGGCGAGGAACTCCTTGGGCACAAAGGCCGCCAGCAGAAAGATGAGCCCATAGAACAACACCAGCAGCTTCGGCAGCGCAACGCCGATAAGCATACGCAGGAAGGCAAAGACCAGAAACAGGCCTACGCCCGCCGCCACCGAAAGGATCAGCGTGCCGCTTGGAATAGAGGGCACCTGATCTGCCAGCACCTGCAAGTCCGGCTCCGAGATGGTGATAAGGAAGCCCAGCAAAAAGCCGAGCACGAGGATGAGGGGCAGCTTGCGGCTGCGGGTGATGACTGCACCCACCCGCTCGCCCATGGGGGTCATGCTCATCTCTGCACCCAGAGTAAAGAACATGATGCCCACCACGATCATGGCAGCGCCCAGCAAAAAACACAGCAGGATGCTGGGCGATACCGGTGCTACCGAGAAGCAGAGCACCAGCACAATGGCCACAATGGGCAGCACCGCCTGCAGCGCCTCCAAAAGCTTTTCCCGCAGCTTGGGGAGCGATCGTCTGAGAATGATGTCCACCGCCTTTCGTCTGTATCCTGTTTGTACACTTTTGTGCAAGATATATTTATAGTATACGGATTCAGGGCTATGCCGTCAATCCGCAGAAGGAAAAAACTTGAGCATATTCCATAAATTGTAAAAATATATTACTCACCTTTATGTCCTTCCCCGTGAAAATGGAATACCGGAGCGTCCGCAGACGCTCCGGTATTCCGAACTTATAAATAATTTTTCCGCTGAATATGGCCAAAGCGCACGCGGCAGCCATTCAAAATCGTCCCGTTTTACGCCTTTTTCGGCTTCAGCCAGCCGTCCACGGCGGCTACCAGCGCCTTGCCCCGGCGGCCCAGCAGACGGGGCAGCAACACACGCGCCATGGCCCATACGCCCGCAAAGTTGTACAGGATGATAACCAGCGTGATCAGCCCCGTCCACAGCCCGTACAGCGGCGGCTCTGCCAGCAGCACAAAGGCTTCAAATACCAGCACAGCGGCATTTGCCAGCACCCGCGCCGGGTGGACGCGCATCCCGATCATGCGGCGGGCGTCCACCGCACGCAGGGTGAACACCAGCGCAAGGCCAAGGAAGGACGCATAGGTCGCGCCCACAGGCCCCCACAGCTTGATGAAGAAGTAGTTCATGATGCAGTTGCTGATGGCACCCGCCATCATGGTGACCATGCTGCGCTGCGACTTTTTGGTCACAACGTACACGCTGTTCATGAACTGGTTGAAGCAGCTGCAGGTGGAAGCCAGCACCAGGAAGGGCACAAAATGCCATGCGTAGTAATAGTTGGACTTCATGACGTGCATCACCGGGCGGCACAGCCAGATAATGCCCGCCGCGCAGCAGAACAGCACGCTGGAATAGGTGCGGAAGATCTTGGTAAAGAACCGGGCGCGTTCCTCCTCCTCGGTGACGGCGGAAAGCTGCCACGCATCGTAGAAGATCAGACCCAGCGTGGTCAGGATGGTGGGCAGGAAGTAGCCGGTGGAAAGCAGGCCGCTCCATGCGTTGCCGGTGCGGCCGTCCAGCCCTTCGCACATCTCGCGCACAAAGAACAGGTCGGACGCATTGATGATCCAGAAGCTGATCTGCGCCGGGATCATGGGCAGCGAGAAGTTGAGCATCTGCCGCCACAGCTTTTTGTTGACGCCCTTCAGCTCCACATAGTTCCACAGCTTGCCGGTGAACAGCAAGAACAGCACGCTGGTCAGGTCACCGCTGATAATGGCCAGCAGGTAGCCGTTGGCGCCCCACTTGAAGCCCACCAGATACAGCACATAAAACGCCATGGTCGCCACGGTGCACAGCACGCCGTCCACTGCCACAAGCTTATTCCACTGGCGGCTGCGCACGAACTGGGTGCACAGGGTGCGCAGGCAGCTCATGAGCACATAAATGTAGATCAGCAGGCCGTACTGCGCCATATCCGGCAAAAACTGGGTGACCGGCCAGCACAGCACCAGAATGCCAAAGCCGCCCAGAATGGTCAGCAGGCCGTTGGTAAACACCTGTTTTTCGCTGTTGCCCTTGTCCAGACCAAAGCGGATGATGGCGTTGGACATGCCCATGGACACAAAGGGGATGAGCAGGTTTGCGTACTGGCTCAGGATCTTGGACAGACCCAGATCCGAGACCTCCGCCATGGCGTAGGTCAGAAAGGGCTGTACGATCAAAGTGAGCAGCTTGGACGAAAAGCTGGAGATTGCAAAGATCAAAGTATTGCCGGCCAGTTTGGAATATTTATCGCCGGTCTTTTTTTCGTTTTCCAAGGGAATTTCCCTCCGTTTTTACGATAGATTATTTTTTCAGCAGTTCCCGCCGGGCCTTCCAGTCCGGCAGCAGCTTTTCCACCTCTGCCCAGAAAGCCGGGCTGTGGTTCAGCTGCAAAAAGTGGCAGTACTCGTGTACTACCACATAGATCTGCGCCGCAGGAGGCTGGTTATACAGCTGCAAGGCAAAGGTGATCTGCCGCTTAGCCGGGCAGCACACGCCCCAGCAGCTTGTCATGCTGCGCACTTTCAGGATAGGCTTCTGCCCGCCCAGCACCCCGGCAAAGGCCGGGTAGACCTTATCGCTCATGGCGGTAAAGTAGGCCAGTGCTGTGGCTTTATCCGGCAGGTCGGCGTTGTCCCTGTTGAGCTTCGTGATGTTCTTCACCCGGGTATCCCGGATCCACTGGGCGTTTTGCAGCACAAAACGGTCAGCCTGCTCCAGACTGGCCGTCAAAGGGATGCTTACCATCACGGTGCCGTTGCTGCGCACCCGCAGATGCAGCTGCTTTACCTTTTTGCGCACCAGCTCGTACTGGATGCCCTCCACGCTGCGCAGCTGGGCGCACGGCTTTGCCGGCATCTCAGGCCTTGCTCCGCATCAGGCGGCCAAGGGGCAGCTGCGCCAGCACCACGGCGGCAAACAGCAGCACGCAGCCGGTAGATTCCCGGAAGGAAAGGTTCTGGTGCAGCAGCAGCCAGCCGCCCAGAGCGCTGAATACGCTTTCCAGACACATGATCAGGCTGGCCACCGCGGGGTTCAGGTCCCGCTGACCTAAGATCTGCAGGGTGTAGGCCACGCCGCTGGACATCACGCCGCAGTACAGGATAGGCCCGGCGTAGGTGACAAACTCTGCCATGGCAGGCTGCTCGAACAAAAACGCCGCCACGGTGCTTTCCACCGACACCACAAAAAACTCCACAAGGCTCAGGCGCACGCCGTCCATCTGCGGGGAGAAATGATCCACCGCCATGATCTGGAAGCTGAACAGCACCGCACACAAAAGCAGCAGCCCATCGCTGCTCTGGATGCTGCCAAAGCCGTCCTTCATGCACAGCAGATACAGCCCCACCACGGCAATAGCCATGCTCACCCACAGCTGCGCGCTGCCCTTGCGCCCCAGAAACAGGCCGAACACCGGCACCAGCACCACATACATGGCGGTCAGGAAGCCAGCCTTTGCCGTGGACGGATTGATGGTAATGCCGATCTGCTGTGCAGCGGAAGCAGCAAACAGAAGGGTGCCGCACACAAAGCCTGCCGCCAGCAGCTTTTTCTTCTCGGCAGCAGTTTTGGGCTTTGCATCGGTGCCGCTTTTGCGGCGGATGGCATCAAACACCATCACCGTGGGGATCAGCACCAGTACAGCCAGCCAGCTGCGCCCGGCCAGAAAGCTGTAGGCTCCCATGCCGGAACCGGCGCTCTGGGCCACAAAGGCTGTGCCCCAAATAAGGGAGCACAGCAGCAAAAGCAGAGAGTTCTTGGTTTGTGTGTTCATCAGCCAATGCCCTCCACCTTCAGCAGGCCGTACAGGTAGTACTTGCTGGAGTCATAGGAGATGGTCACACGGTACTGCGCCGCCGGGTCCAGCCCGGAGATGGTGCAGCGGTAGTCGGTGCCGTCGGTATGGATATAATAGGTGCTGTCGGTCACATACTCTGCGCCGCCGTCCACCTTTTTCCACACGGCCACCTTGAACCGCTGGGTGCCCTCAGCCGTGCCGCAGCCCATAATGCTCAGCGTGCCGGAAGGCACGGTAAAGTAGCTGGTCTGGCGGCTCCAGATGCCGTTGAACACTGCATACAGGCAGCCATCCGCCGTGGCCGTGGCAAACTTGGCCGAGGAGTCTGCAATGCCCTGAATGATCAGCGGATCACTGGTCTGGTCGGCCCAGCGGGTAGTGTCCTCTTCCTGCACTTCGTCTGAAGTGCCCGATGCCTTGTGCACGATGCTCTTCAGGGTGTCCTTGCAGCCAATCAGGCCCACTGCAAGCACCAGCGCCATCAGCAGCACAACGATCCTTTTTTTCATCTTCATACGTTTCCTCACGAAGCAATGCGCTTCTCTTTGTTTTTCATCCCTCCGCCCTGTTCTTGTACAGAGCAGATACAGATATAGTATACCGCATTTTCCGGCGCTGTACAAGACATTTGTCCTGTGCCGTACTGCAAGAAAAGCCCCGCCGGGGCTTTTCTTTTTGTGCGGTTTGCCGCCTGATTTTACGTTTCTTTGCCAGTGACCGCCCGCAGGGCAGCACACTCGGCAGCGGCCTGCTCCGGTGCACCTGCACCAAACAGACTGCCGTACCGGTACAGCGCCCAGCCACCCGCGTTCTGGCTGCGCAGGTCCTGCACCTGCCGGGCCAGCACATCGCCGGTGCTCCAGCCGCTCACGCTATCCGGGTTCGCGCCGCCGTCACCGGTGCCCACGCGGTACGCGCCCAGCCCGAAGTACAGGGCCACGTCCTCTGCGTGCGGGTACGCCAGCCACGCGGGCACGATGTTCTCAAAGGCAAAGCGAGTGCTGCCGCTCTGCAGCGTGTAGCCATAGCCCCAGTAGATCTGCGGGCAGAGATAATCCACCACCTGTTCTTCCCCGCCCGCAGCCAGCCACGCCGTCACATCGCTGTACTGGCTGTTGAGGTCGTTGTCGGGATTCCCCTGCGGACTGATGCCAAAGCGCAGCGTCGGGTCTGCAGTCTTCACCGTGTCGCGCACCTTCTTGACCAGAGCGGTCACGTTCTGCCGCCGCCATGCTGCAAGGTCTGCCGCACCGCTGGCCGCAAACTGCGCCGCATCGATGCTTTCTTCGGTCGCAGGGTAAAAATAATCGTCAAAGTGGATGCCGTCCACCGCGTAGTTCTGCAAAAGCTCGGCCACGCCCTGCACCACATAGTCCGCCGCTGCAGGCTCGGCCGGGTTCAGATACAGCCCGTCGCCCACTGCACACACCCATTCCGGGTGGGTGTTGGCAAGGTTGTTCTCTGCCAGATTCGGCGGCATGGCTGCAGAGGACCGCAGCCGGTAGGGGTTCAGCCACGCTTCCACCGAAAGGCCGCGCCCGTGGGCCTCCTGCAAAAGGATGTCCAGCGGGTCAAAACCGGGGTCCTGCCCCTGCACGCCGGTGCACAGGTGGCTCCACGGGAACAGCTGGCTTTTGTAAAGTGCATCCCCGAAGGGCCGCACCTGCGCAAGCACCGTGTTCAGCCCAAGGCCCGCGCAGTTTTCCAGCATTTGCACGCACCCGGCGCGGAAGGCATCCGCCGAGGAAAAATCCATTGCTGTCCATTCCAGGTAGCTCACCCATACGGCCCGCCACTCGCCTGCAGGCAGGGCAGGGTTCTCAACAGGCTGTTTTTCTGCTTTCGTTTTGTCCCGTTTGGAAAACTTTTTTCTGCGCAGCCACAGCCCCGCACCCACACAGGCAGCAGCACCGGCCCCCGCCAGAAAGGTGCGCCGGTTCACACGGCGTGGTTCCGCTTCCGTTTTTTTGGACTTGCGCCGCTGGGTCACAGGGTCTCCTCCTGGGTCTTATACAGCACAAGCGCTGCCCAGCCCCGGGCGCAGGCCAGCAGCACGAACATGATGTTCGTCCAGAAGGCAAGGGCGCTCATGCCCGCATACTTCGTCAGCAGCCAGAACAAAAGGCGCAGCGCTTCCGAGATGCACACCAGCTGCAGCGGGCGCTGGATGGGCCTGCCGTGGCCGTACTCGATGGCAAGCAGGCCCGGCCACACCAGTGCCGAGCACAGGTCGCCCGCCCAGCCGCCTGCAGCCAGCTTGCTGAGCATCAGCAGCACGAACACCAGCGTGTAGCTGCGCTTATCCTTGGCGGGCGCACCCTTCTGTGCGGCCAAAAACAGCACTGCAATGCCGGTGATGCAGAACACGATCAGTTCCAGCCCCGAAAAATCCATGCCGCCCAGCACGGCAAAGCCGTTGAGCATGGATGCCGCTGCCGCGCACAGCAGGAAGAAATACCAGGTCTTATGGGTGAATTTGAGCTTCATAGGGGAAGTCCTCCAGCAAAAATTTGGATTGTTTCAAATATTATAACACAATTTTCCGCAGGTTGTGTTACAATAAGGAAAACATGATTCAAAATCTGCGGAGGGACCCATGAACGTTGTATTCTCACTCATCCTGCTGGCGGCCGCCCTGGGCTGCATCGTTTTTCTGCTTACCCGGCGGGAAAACGCCCGCCGCAGCCAGTATGGCCCCAGCGGCCTTTCCGAATTCCGCACCGACCTGCCGCTGGACGACTGCTTCGACCGGCTGGACCAGCACAGCC
>ENA-OZHH01001349-OZHH01001349.1-human-gut-metagenome-genome-assembly--contig:-NODE-1349-length-11702-cov-12.269597_pt1 | contig 11702 bp, 9 predicted proteins | sample MGYA00244045_ERZ653684 | MGnify/ENA primary metagenome ERZ653684 (study PRJEB26926, sample SAMN06165264) | human gut metagenome | biome: ENVO:00009003; feature: ENVO:2100002; material: ENVO:00002003... | reverse complement strand
GATCGATCTGGTCTCCGACAAACTGCTGGACCTTTCCGGCTACGATTTTACGGATAACTATGTGGAGTCCCGTCTGCAGGACGTGTTCGACAACGGTGCCATCTATCTGCTGCCCTCGGTTTACAACTGCTACGGCATCACCTACAACAAGACCCTGCTGCGAGAACACGGCTGGGAGCTGCCCAATTCTTTCGCTGAGCTGGAAGTGCTGGCTGCAAAAGCCAAGGAAGCCGGGGTCGATCTCTGCCTGCCGCAGATCCAGTATCCGGGCTACGGTTTCCAGTATCTGTGCAACATTGCAGATGCCGATTTCCTTGGCACGCTGGACGGCAGACTGTGGCAGAAGGATTATCTTTCCGGCAAGGCAAACGTCAGCAACACCCCCGGCATGATGCAGGCAATGGCGTATGTCAAAAAGTGGAAGGACATCGGGATGCTGAACGACTCCGGCGATGCTCTTGACGACAATGTGACCCTGCAGAGGATGGCCGAGGGGAATACCCTGTTTTTGATCGGAAACACCAACGGCATTGTGGAGGCAGACGGCAACGCCGATAAATTCGGCCTGATGCCCTATCTTTCCGAGGACGGCACCCAGAACGTTTTTGTGCTGAATGTGAACCGCTTCTACGGTCTGAATAAAAAGCTGAAACAGAACCCCCAAAAGCTGGAAGATGCGCTCAAGGTGATGCGTGTGCTTTCCACCGTTGCAGGCACCAGCGCTCTGCAGCCCGCAACGGCGCTGAAAAGCAGCCTGTTGCCCTTCAAGGGTGCAAAGGCAGACGGCACCTACTATGCCGACATCGCCGATACCCTGAACGCAGGCAACACCGCGCCCTTTATCTATTCCGGCTGGGAAAACACCTTCGTGACCACCGGCCTTAAAATGCTGGACTTCATGAAGGGCAACGCCACCATGGAGGATGTCATCCGTCAGCTGGACGAGGATCAGGACAGTGTGGTGAACAACACCCCGGATGTCATCACTACCGTTACGGAGGAGCTTTCGCAGCAGGACTGCGCCATGCTGGTAGGCCGCTGCTTTGCACAGGCTACCGGCAGCGACCTTGCGCTAGTCTCGCTGAGCACATGGATCCCCGGCAACCCCACCGAGCAGAACCACCACGGCGTAGCCGCCAAGCTGTACGCCAAGGGCATTACGGATTACGACCTTTCGGTCATCCTGCCCACCGGCTGGAACCGCACCATCCAGACCGTCACCCTGACCGGGCAGCAGATCAGCGACCTGCTGGCCACGGGCTACGATGCCTACGGCAACGGCAAGGGCTACCCCTATGTGCTGGTAAGCCCGGTGCAGCCGGAGGCGGGCAAGACCTATCAGGTTGCCATCTGCGGTGTGAGCGACCGGCTGGCTGCCGAAGCAACGGTGACAGACAGCGGCGTGGTGGGCATGGATGCCGCAAAAACCTTCTTTGGTGCTTACACCACCATCAGCCGGGCAGACACCGCATGGAGTTGAATAAAACGGACAGGAGATACTGGATGTGAACAACAAAATCTATAAAAAGCTGTTTGTGGGCTTCGGCTTTGTCAGCATCGTGTTGATCCTGACCCTTTTTGTCATGAGCCAGACCTACATCCAAAACCTTGTCTACCACGAGCGGCTGAGCCAGATGGAAGAGGTCACCCACCAGATGTTCCACAGTCTGGAGGATGTGATCGACAACCACTGGGACGAGGTGGATGTGCAGTGTAATTATTTATACTACACCCCGCTGGAGACCGATACCGATCTCTACCGCTATCTGAAAAAGCTGTCGGAGCTTTCCAATTACCATGAAAAACAGATCGAACTGATCGCCGTGGATGCTGCCGGGCGTTATTATACCGAGTATGGCCGCACGGGTCTGCTGCGGGAAATGAACTATCTGGAAAACGCGCCGCAGCGGGTCAGCTATGTTTCCAATTCGCTGACCGTGGACGACTCCCGGATGGTGTTTCTGGAACAGCTCTCCACCCCCATCACACTGCAAAGCGGAGAGAAAGAGATCACCCTGCGCTACTTTGGTATTTCGCAGAGCATGACCCAACTGAACGATTATTTCCGCTGCGACGCCTACGAAAATAACAACAGCGTCTATGTACTGGACAACAACGGTTTCAAGCTGTTCAACGCCAATGATACCGAGCTGTTGAAGGGGCACAACGTATACACCGTGCTCTCCCAGATGTCCTATCTGCACGGTTCTTCCTTTGCAGTAGCAAAGGAGCGGCTTGCCCGCACAGGCTCCTGTTATTCCAACGCTGTGCTGGACGGAACTGAGTATTACTACGCCCTGAAGCAGATGGAAAACGCCCAGTGGACGCTGGCGTTCCTTGTTCCGGCAGAATATGTGGCCGTGAATACGCAGAAGCTGGTCAATATCGTCATGGCCGTTATTGTAGGCTTTGCAACGGTGTTTTCGATTACGGCAGTCATTGCTGGCTGGTTCCTTTTGCGGGAAAAGCAGCAGCGGGAGCTGCAGGCTGAAAAAAAGACGAACCTCCGTCTGGAGCAGTATAACATCCAGCTGACGCAGGCCAACGACGAGATGCGGCGGGCGCAGGATGCTGCCGCCGAGGCGCTGCAGTCCGCCGAGCGTGCCAGCAAAGCCAAGACAGACTTCCTCTCCAACATGAGCCACGATATCCGCACCCCCATGAACGCCATCATCGGCATTACCACCCTGATGAAAAACGAGCTGCACGAGCCGGAAAAGCTTGCCGAGCATCTGGGCAAGCTGGAAAGCTCCGGTCAGCTGCTGCTGGGCATCATCAACAATATTCTGGATATGAGCCGCATCGAGAGCGGCAAGACCACCCTGCATGTGGAAAAAATGAACCTGCCCCAGCAGATCAGTCAGCTGGACAGCATCATCCGGCAGCAGGCAGGTCAGCGCAGTCAGAGCTTTACGGTAAGCACCAATCTGCAGCACGAAAACGTGCTGGCCGACCCCAACCGTCTGAATCAGGTGCTGATGAACATCCTCTCCAATGCGGTCAAGTATACGCCCACCGGCGGACACATCCGTTTGGAGGTGGAAGAGCTGCCCCGGAACGAACACTACGCCCGGTACCGCTTTGTGGTGCAGGATGACGGCATCGGCATGAGCGCGGACTACCAAAAGACCCTTTTCGACCCCTTTACCCGTGAGGAGCGCTCCGGCACCAATAAGGTGCAGGGCACGGGTCTGGGTATGGCTATTACCAAAAGCGTCATAGACCTGATGGGCGGCTCTATCAGCGTGGAGAGCGCCACCGGCAAGGGCACCCGCTTTGAGGTGGTGCTGGAATTTCCCATTGACACCGAAGCGGACACGGTGCAAAAGGCGCAGGCGCTCCCGGAGGAAGAAGAGACCACTTCTCCCCTGTCCGGCATGAAGTTCCTCTGTGCCGAGGATAACGCCATCAACGCCGAGATTCTGCAAATGCTGCTGGAAACAAAAGGCGCAAGCTGCACCATCTGCCCCAACGGTCAGGAGATCGTGGATGCCTTTGCCAGCGTAAAGCCCGGCGACTATGACATGATCCTGATGGATATACAGATGCCAGTGATGGATGGCCTGGAAGCCACCCGCCGCATCCGCAGCGGCGAAAACCCGCTGGGACGCACTATTCCCATTCTTGCCATGACCGCCAACGCCTTCCTTGAGGATATGCAAAAGAGCAAGGAGGCCGGCATGGACGAACACCTGTCCAAGCCTGTGGACATCAGCGCACTGGAACAGGTGGTAAAGCGCTTCCGCGTTCCCCCCCGAAAATAAATAGCGGTATACAGCGCTTTTGCCGCAAAGCAACGCATAACCTTGCATAAAAAACTGCTGCCCCTTTGCCCGGACGCTTTGGCATCCGGTACGGGGCAGCAGTTTTTTGCGTTATAGAAGGAGCATTCCCCTCAGATGGGCATGGTCTGGTAGAACCAGTCCGAAATGGCCTTGCGGGTGTCGGCAAAGAACTTTTTCACCGGGCAGGCGGCATCCCGGGCTTCCTGTTCCAGATCCGTGCCTGCGGGGAAGTTGCGGATGACGGTACACGCCACCGACTGCGGCGCCAGCGACATTATCACATCCGGGTCGTGCACCACGCAGATCTGCTCGCCTACCGCAAGGGTAGCGGGGTCGGAGGTGGTCTTTTCGTCATGGTCCTGCCAGACGGTGCTGTCGGTGACGATCATCTCATAGCTCTCCTGCTCTTCCGCAGAAACCACAATGGACTCCACCTTGCCCTCCACGGTGCGGCTGACGCCCTCTACCGTGCCATAATAGTAGTAGAGCTTCTTGGAAAACAGCGCCGAAGCAGAGGGCAGCACGCTGACGCTGAGCAGCAGCACCGCAAGCAGACAAAAGAGCGAGCGATAGGTCTTTTTCATAGAAAACCTCCATTTTTGATGTTGCAGCGGAGCGCCCGGCGCTCCCGGATGCCTTATTTTACCATAACTACCGTCGGATTTCTATATCCGGGCTTAACCGGCCACGGAAAATCAACTTTTACACAAAAAGGACTGCCGTGCAAAACAGCGCACAGCAGTCCTTTTTATGCTTTTATCCGTTTACTTGCTGATGGAAAGGGTGCCGAAAGCAGTCTCTTCAAAGTGGCTGCTGTACAGCTCCTGCATCAGTTTGATGAGCGAGAGGGTATCCTCTGCGCCGGCGGTCTCGTAGCAGGAGTGCATCGCCAGCTGGGGCAGGCCGATGTCCACGCAGTTCATGGACACCTGTGCCATCGCCAGATTGCCCAGCGTGCTGCCGCCCACCTTATCGGAGCGGTTTGCAAAGTACTGCAGCGGCACACCGGCGCGGGCAGCCAGCTCCCGGGCGGCGGCAACGCTCATACCATCGCTGGTGTACTTCTGACCTGCGTGGGTCTTGATGACCACGCCCTTGTTCATGTAGGTGCAGTTGTTCACATCGGTGTGCTCCGGGTGGTTGGGGTGCACAGCGTGGGCGTTGTCGGCGCTGACCATAAAGCTGGAAGCCACCGCGCGGTGGAAGTCCTCGTCGTTGCCGCCAAGGCTCTGGGCAATGCGGTGCAGCACATCGTACAGGAAGGTGGAAGCTGCGCCCTGCTTGGTGCCGGAGCCGACTTCCTCGTTATCAAAGAAGGCCGCCACGCCGATGGAGCGGGCGTTCTTGGCGGTCAGCAGACCTTTCAGGATGCCGTAAACGCACTGCTGGTCGTCCAGACGGCCGCAGGAGATGAATTCCTCGTTGCAGCCCCAGACGGTGGCCTTTTCCCGCACATAGAGGAACAGGTCGCTGCCAAGGATCTGCTCCTCGGACACCTGCAGCTCCTCTGCGATCAGCTTTTTCAGCGCGCCCTCCTCGCAGGCACCGCCCAGCACAGGCAGCATATCCACCTGCTTGTTGAAAGAAGCCTTATCGTTGACCTCGCGGTTCATGTGGATGGCAACGCTGGGGATCATCAACAGGTCGCGGTCCAGTGCCACCAGACGGGATACGATAGCGCCGTTCTCCTGCACCAGCACACGGCCCGCCACAGACAGCGGACGATCCATCCATGTGGCGCAGATCATACCGCCGTAGCCCTCGGTGTTCAGCTTGGTGTAGTTCTGCCCCATGTGGATTTCGGCGTTCTCCTTGATGCGGAAACAGGGAGAATCCGTATGGGCGGCGGCAACGTTGAAGCTGTAATTTTCCAGCTGGTCGCCCATGCGGAAGGCGATGATGCTGGAACCGTTGCGGCAGACAAAGTAGTCCTTGCCGGGTTCCAGCGCCCACTTGCGGCTTTCCAGCAGCTCGGCAAAGCCTGCCTTCAACAGGATATCCCGCACAGCGGCGGTGGTGTGGTATGCGGTGGGGTTGCCGTCGATGAAGGACAGCATTTCACGGACTTCGGATGCGATCATAAAAATAAACCTCCTTGGGTGTATCTGAAAAGAGCCGGTCAGTGCTGACCGGCCCTTTTTAAGCATATTCAGGTTACTTTTTTGCAGCAGTCTGCTCGCGCTTTGCTAGGGCGGGCAGAATGAATCCCAGTACGGTCAGCACCACGGGGGTGATGACGTTCAGTGCAAAGGTGAAGGGGTCCTTATCATACATACCCAGTACGCAGCACACGGCGGTAACGGCAAAACACCAGCCGCCGAAGAACTTGGCCACGGCCTGATTCTTGACAAAGCGGTACTCGGCGGGGATGGTATCGTAGGCGTTGCGCAGGGCGATGTAGGCGGCAAACACCCACAGATAGCGCATAGGCATACACACAGAGTTCAGCTTGGTCAGCTGGCGCAGAACGGCAGCAGCACCGGGCACGAAGGACTGTGCCAGAATGATGGAGCCGGACAGCACCGCCACCATCTTGATGCCGTTGCTGTGCACGCCGTGGGCGTTGACCTTGTGCAGAGCCTGCGGGATGAACTGCTTGGTGTGCTCGTTATCCAGCAGCATACGCAGCGGTGCGTCGATGCTCAAGATCAGCACGGCGAGCTGGCTGATGACGTTGCACAGGGCGTAGATGATCATGAACAGATCGCCCACATGGTAGTACTGACCCAGCTTCTGGAAAGCCCAGTAGGAACTGTTGGCGACATAGGCGTTGAAGCTCTCTGCGCTGGCGTTGATGACGGCGGGGTCGAACATACGGCTCATGGCCAGCGTGCCCAGAATGGCGCAGGTGACCACCATGACGGCCAGCGCGATCATGCCGCGGGGGAAGCCCTTGCTGGGGTTCTCGACCTTATTGACGTAGGGAGAGATCTTCTCGCAGCCACCCACAGCGAACACCAGAATGGACAGAGACGTGAAGTAGGTGACGTTGAAGTTGGGAATGAGGCTGCTGAAGCTCAGGTTTGCGTGGACGTACTCTGCCGTGGGGTTGATGGCCGGGGCAGCGAACATCATCACGATGTACAGCAGGGACATGACGAAGGTGCAGGTGCCTGCGGCAGTCAGCAGCTTTTTCAGAGGGTTCAGACCCAAGCTTGCAATGTAGCAGCCCAGCAGCAGGATGCAGAAGGTAGCCAGCTGGATGTAGCGGGTGGGGAAGGAATCGTAAGTCTCCGCATTGCGGAAAATTGCCCAGCTCAGCGCCTTCAAAAAGCCGCTGCCCTTGCTGGCAATGTAGGTGATGTGGCAGGCCCAGTAGGTCCAACCGGCGTAGTAGGCCAGCTTTGCGTTGGTGGTCTGGTGCAGCCAGGAGCTGACGCCGCCGCCCTCGTTTTTAAAGGCAGAGCCCAGCTCACCCACCATCAGCGCATAGGGGATGAAGTACAGGACAAACATGAAGATCCAGCTGAAGATGACCTGCGGACCGTTAAAGTACACAAAGCCGTTGGTAATGTTGCCGAAGCCCCAGACCGTAGAAAAGGCCATGAAGGCAAGGGTAAGCCACGAGATCTTTGTGGCTTTTTCTTTGTTAGACATGCGGACAATTCCTCTCTTTCTTTTCCACACAGGGCGGAAGTTCCTGTAAGAAGGCCGAGGTTCCGCATACGTTTCGCAATTTTTACCAAAAATACAGCAGTACTCGACCGATCACTTTGATAGTATAGCATAATTGCAGATTGTAGACAATCTGCAATTTCCATAAAATGATTGGTCAAAATTTAGACGGTCAGCCAAATTCCCCTTATTTTGCTGCTTCGTCCGCTGCCTGTGCGGCGCTGTTTGCGCTGCGCATCCGCTCCATGGGCTCCATGTAGTGGGCGTAGACGGCGCGGCAGGCAACCTCGGTGTCGCCGCTTGCCAGCGCCTCGTACAGCTTGGTGTGAATGCCGTTCTGCCGCTGCGCCAGCGTCTCGTGGTTGGAGCCGCTGTTCGCCCCAACAAGCAGGTTGCCGTAGTTCAGGTCGTCCCAGAATTTCAGCAGTCTGGGCAGCCCCGCCCGCTGCACGATGACCGCATGGAAGCGGTTGTCGTTCTCCACGATCTGCGAAAGATCCCCCGGCCGGACATTGCGCATCTCCTCTAAGATGCCGCGCAGGGTGCGCAGATCCTCCTCCGGGAATTTGCAATCAAAATAGCGCAGTGCCGTCATTTCCAGATTTGCCCGCAGCAGGTAGATCTCGTAGGCGTCCTCCGGCTTTACCCGGCGCACCGAGCAGCCTACATTGCGCGAATATTCAACCATGCCCTCCTGTTCCAGCTGCCGCAGCGCCTCCCGGATGGGTGCCCGGCTGGAGCCAAACTCCTCGGCCAGTTTCTGCTCGGCCAGCTTTACGCCCGGCTGTAATTCCCCGGTAAGGATCTTGCTCCTGATGGCAGAGGTGATACTTTCCCGTAAAGTCTGAAAGGCAAATTCGCCCATGACTTTTATCCCCCTTTTCTCTTCTATACGTTCTTTTTTTGCCGCACGCAGTCCGCAGCCGCTGCCAGTGCAGCCGCAGGCCTGTATTGCGTGCGCCTTATAAGGATACCACGAAATGGTAGAAAAATAAAGTTTTCTGGCAAAAACAGGTATTTTCTCCCCTCTCCGTCATCACAAGCCTGTACACAAAAATGCCCCCGGAGGGCTTGTTGCAGCTCTCCGGGGGCATCCTATATACGTTATGCCTTGGCGCACACGGTCGGCATTTACTCGATCTCGATCAGATTCGGGTTCTCAGGCAGAGCCTTTGTCTGCTGAGGAGCGGGCAGCTGGATGTGCAGGACACCATCCTCAAACTTTGCATGGATGTCCTCCTTCTTCACCTCGCCCACATAGAAGCTGCGGGCGCAGCTGCCGGAGAAGGTCTCGCGCCGCACGTAGCGACCCTTGTTGTCCTTTTCGTCATTAGAGTGGCTGCGCACTGCCTGAATGGTCAGATAGCCATCGCTCAGATCCATCTGAACGTCTTCCTTCTTGCAGCCCGGCAGATCAACGTCCACTTCGTAGCCGTTGTCCGTCTGCTTGACATCGGTCTTCATCATGTTTGCACCGCGCTTACCAAAGGTGTCGCGGGCTTCGCGGTTCATCGCACGCTCCAGTGCACCCTCGTTCCAGAACGGATCAAAGAGATCATCGAACAGGTTCTCATGAAAAACAGTCGGCATAAACATAAAACATACCTCCAATCCCGGCGTTCGGGTCGGGGCAAAAACTTTGAAGCGTCCATTCGGAAAGGCTTTCCGGGGAACCTTGCGGCTCTCCTTTTGCCCTTCCTCCTGAGCACGCCACTGTTATAGCACAATTATTTAGCACTGTCAAGCGTAGAGTGCTAAAATTCATAAAAGTATAATACTTTTGTCACAGTTTCTGCGATTTCTTCAAAAATGCTGCGCAGAAGCGTGTTTAATTCCGTTCAAACCCCAGATAGCGCGTACCCTGAAAGCTCAGCTTTCCGGTGTCGCCTTCTGCCAGCTGGCCGTATTCCGTGCCGCTCAGCCGCAGCTCCATGCGGTCGCCGCTTTCCACCTGAAAGGTCACATAATAGGTGGTAGCGCTCGTGCTGGTGTAGCCGTGGGCGCCGGTCATGTCCCCTGCATTGGCGGTATGATGGCGGGAAACGTTCGTCCGCTTGGCCACCACAGTGGCCGGGACGGTAAGGCGCGGGGACGCATTATTCTTGCTCCATGTGCGCAGGTTGCCCACCACGGTAAATAAGATCATGCCCAGCACAAACAGAAACACCAACGGAAACAGGATGCTGAACAGCGCGTCAAACCCACTATAAAACATTTTAGCCCTCCAAAATTTCTTCCAACAGCTGCTTTACATCCTCCAGAAACGCGTCCTCGCCGAGGGTGTTCATTTTAAAGAACACCGCCTGACTGCCGCCCGCCGCAATGGCCGACAGTCGAATAGGCTCGTCCCCGTTCTGGAACAGGGTCAGCGTCAGGCTAAGACGGTTGCCGCCTACCATGCTGTACCGCTCAAACACCCGCACACTGCACCGGGCGCTGCCCTCCTTGAAATCGCTGCCGGCTTCCAGCTCTGCCGACCAGCTGCTGTCCGGGATGGCGTGTTCCAGCTTGCGGAGCAGGGTATCGAAGTTCTGGTTGCGGATGGTCTTTTCAAAAATAGCCATAGCTTCCTCCTTTTGCAAAATGCAGTCCCTTTACTCTGAATACGAATGAGAGCGGGCAGCAATTGCAGCGCCCGCCTTTATTTTGCTGCGGTCAAGCTTTCTTTTTGCGCAGCTTGGGTGCGGTGGCGTTGTAGCTCATGTCCAGCACCAGACGGAGCTTATCCTCCGGGGCGCTGCCGTCCAATGCGGCGGTGATCCAGTTTTCCTTGTTCATGTGGTAGGCCGGGTAAAAGCCCGGTTCTGCCCACAGAGAACCGATAAGGATGGGGTCACATTTCAGGTTCACGATATCCACCGGCTGCTGCCCGGGCAGACCCAGCTTGCTTTTGGGTACGGTGGTGACCAGCGCAAACCACTTGCGGTTTGCCGCATGACGGAACACCGCCGACTCCGGGGTGTCCATCCACGGATAGTCCGGCTCTACGCTGTAAGTATCAAAAATGAGCTGTTCCAATCCCTTACGGTTCATGGGCTCGCCCCCTTTACGGCTGCTGTGCCAACAGCTGTGACAGCACATCCTCCGGGCGGGGGGTGTGGTTTTTGTATTTTGCCCGCAGCGGGGCGGCAGCGTTGTCCATGATGTAGGGCACGCCCACCACGTCCAGCATGGTCTCGTCGTTGTAGTTATCGCCAAAGGCCATGACCTGTGCGGGGTCGATACCAAGGGTGCGGCACACGCACTGCACCCCGATGCCCTTGTTGGCAAAGGTGGTATCGATCCAGTACGGGCCCGCCACGGCGCAGTTAGCCTGCTTCCAGCGGGGCACAAAGCGCTCCACATAGTTTTCCACGCCCTCGTGCAGGTACACCGACACCTTGGTGATGTCCTCCGGCACCTCGGCGGGGCTGTGAATGATCTGGTAGTGGTTGCCCACGAACTGCACCCGCTGCAGCATGCCAAGACCGCGCTCCATCAGGTAGGCGGTGTTCTGGCCGGAGAGCATCACCTCGCCCTGCCCCTCGCTGCGGGTCCACATATCGTTGGCAATTTCCTCTGCCAGCGCCCGCGGCATGGGATTTTTGGCGATGCACTGTTCTTCTTTAAAGATGGTGCCGCCGTTTTCGCAGACAAACACGCAGCAGTCCGCCACCGGTGCAAAGAGTTTTCGCAGGCTGGTATACTGCCGCCCGGAGGCCGGGCAGAACCAGATGCCCCGCTGATGCAGCGCCCGGATCTGGTCGAATATTTCGCCCTCCAGCTCCTTTTTGCCGTATTGCAGCAGCGTACCGTCAATGTCGCTGCAAACCAGTCTGATGTCCATGGCTGTTATTCCCTTTCCGTTTTTTCTTATTTTACCACGGTTTTCCGCTGCGGAAAAGCCCCGGGCACGGCTTTTGTGCCCTTCCCCTGTGCCGCTCAGCGCTTGGGCTGGTAGTGCATACTGGATACATTATAGATCGTAATAAAGGCCTTTGGGTCCTCGCGGTTGATAAAGTTCATCAACTTCTGATACTCGTTTTTGTCCACGATGGTAATGATCTCGTTGTGCTTTTCAAAGTTGTATGCACCGATGGCCTCGTATATGGTGGCACCGCTGTGCAGGTCGTTGATGATGAACTGCCGCAGCGTCTCCTCCTTCTCGGTAATGATGCACACCCGGCGCTTGATGCTGTTATCGAAGATGAAATGATCCAGCACGATGCCGTTGAAGTAGGTGCCAAGAATGCTCAGCACCACGGTCTTTTTATCGTAGACAAGGGCGGCAGAGAGTGCCACGCACATGCCCGAAAGGGACAT
>ENA-OZHH01001348-OZHH01001348.1-human-gut-metagenome-genome-assembly--contig:-NODE-1348-length-11703-cov-7.354052_pt1 | contig 11703 bp, 8 predicted proteins | sample MGYA00244045_ERZ653684 | MGnify/ENA primary metagenome ERZ653684 (study PRJEB26926, sample SAMN06165264) | human gut metagenome | biome: ENVO:00009003; feature: ENVO:2100002; material: ENVO:00002003... | reverse complement strand
GAGATGCAGCGTAGTCTCGTGGGCTCGGAGATGTGTATAAGAGACAGAGACTACATTCTCCGGAAAGCTGGCTCGCATGCTGAAGATGAAAAAGAACCGTAAGCCTTTGCTGGTTGCTTGTGACGTTTATCGTCCGGCTGCAATCGAGCAGTTGAAGGTGTTGGGACAGCAGGTTGAAGTACCTGTATATAGCGAACCGGAAAGCAAGAATCCTGTACAGATTGCATTGAATGCCATTCAGGAAGCAAAGGCAAAAGGATATGATCTGGTTATTGTCGATACAGCAGGTCGTCTGGCTATCGATGAACAGATGATGAATGAGATTGAAGCGATTAAGAATGCTATCAATCCGGATGAAACATTGTTTGTCGTTGATGCAATGACCGGACAGGATGCCGTGAATACGGCACGTGAATTCAATGAACGTCTGGACTTCAATGGTGTAGTACTGACGAAGTTGGATGGTGATACACGTGGTGGTGCGGCTTTGTCTATCCGTACAGTGGTAAACAAACCGATTAAGTTTGTCGGTACCGGTGAAAAACTGGATGCAGTAGATCAGTTCCATCCGGCCCGTATGGCTGACCGTATATTGGGAATGGGTGATATCGTATCTTTGGTAGAACGTGCTCAGGAACAATACGATGAAGAGGAAGCAAAGCGCTTGCAGAAGAAAATCCAGAAGAATCAGTTTGACTTCAATGACTTCCTGACTCAGATTCAGCAAATCAAGAAGATGGGTAACCTGAAGGAACTGGCTTCCATGATTCCGGGTGTAGGTAAAGCCATCAAGGATATTGACATTGATGATAATGCCTTCAAGAGCATCGAAGCAATTATTTATTCCATGACACCGCAGGAACGTACTCATCCTGAAATTCTGAACGGCAGCCGTCGTACACGTATCGCTAAAGGTAGCGGAACGAATATTCAGGAAGTAAACCGTTTGCTGAAACAGTTTGATCAGACCCGTAAAATGATGAAGATGGTGACTGGCAGCAAAATGGCTGGCATGATGCAGAAAATGCAGAAGATGAAAAAATAAATGTTCATTGGCTGAACTTATCAATCAGGCACGAAATGCGTAGGATCGCGTTTTCGTGCCTGATTTCTTTGATTATTCCTGATACAGCAGATATTTCTTTCGGATGTTTTTGTACTTTTCCAGGGCGGGTTGCCAGGACTGCCTGATTTCTTTTTCTGTTTTACCTTGCAGGATATCCCGTCGTACCTGATCTGTTCCCATCAATAAATCAAACCAGCGAGGGCGAGTGAAAAATTCTTTTTCAGCATTAAAGGTTTTGTCTTTAGCAGCTTTGGCCCGATAAAGCCGGTAAAATTCCAGTATGTATTTGAGAGAGAATCCCTGAGGCAGGTCGCGTTCGGCTTCTTCAGGAAGGGTTCCGTTGGTTGTTGTTCGGGAAGTGTGAGACCCAGATGCTGGCATTGCTGTCTGATCCCGGAAATCAACTCCGTAACAGATGCGGTCCTTGTGGAGCGGGTTCTTGTCGAAACCCTCCAGAGAACGGGGTGTGAACTGGAAGCTGAAGGCATTGGTATATGGACTTCCTATCACCTGAAAAGGATATTCTGTTCCACGTCCGATACTGACGGATGTTCCTTCAAAAGGACAGAGAGACGGGTATAAGGCAATGGCACGGTCATTGGGCAGATTGGGAGACGGTTTGACAGGAAGTGAATAGGGCTGTCCGTGTTTCCAGCCTTTCACTGGGATAACGGTCAGCTGGCAGGACAGATTTTTTCCCAGCCATCCTTCTCCATTGATCATTTGGGCTAATTCGCCGACGGTACATCCATGAAGAACCGGAACGGGCAGCATTCCGACGAAACTTTTCCAGTTGGGGCGCAATACCGGTCCGTCTACGTAGTCACAGGGATTCGGGCGGTCCAGGACAATGACTTCCTTTCCTTGTTCTGCACAGGCTTGCATGACATAGTAGAGTGTACTGATATAGGTGTAGAAACGGGCTCCTACATCTTGAATATCGAATACCATTACATCCAGATCTTGCAATTGTTCCGGTAACGGCTTTTTGTTTTTGCCATAAAGTGATATAATGGGAAGTCCAGTGCGGATATCTTTTCCGTCCCGGATGGTTTCTCCTGCGTCAGCGGTTCCCCGGAAGCCATGTTCCGGAGCAAAAATCCGAATGAGTTTTACCTGTGTATTCAAGACATCCGGCAAGGGAGTTGTTCCGCATCGGGAAGTCTGATTGATCACTAAACCGGTCTGTTTGTTTTTTAATAAAGGGAGCAGAATGTCTAATTGGTCAGCTCCATTCCGAACCTGGGGATTCACAGCCAGGACGGGAGAGAGGAAGAATAACAGTTCGCAAAGGAATAATGTGATATATTTCATCATGTCTTAGATTATTTTTGTAGTTTTGTAGATTGCAAATATAAACATAAAAAATTATGAATCCTTTAGCTTTAATAGACAAATATTATCCGGAAGAGAATGAATTGAAACATATTTTGCTGACACATAGCCGTTCGGTAGCGGACAAGGCTCTGGCAATGGCCCGCAATCATCCGGAACTGAATCTGGATCTGGCTTTTGTAGAGGAAGCAGCCATGTTGCATGATATAGGAATTTTCAGGACGGATGCGGATGGAATTCATTGTTTTGGCACGTATCCTTATATTTGTCATGGATATCTGGGATCAGAACTTGTGGCTGCTGAAGGTTTTCCGAAACATGCTCTGGTGTGCGAACGTCATACGGGAGCCGGTCTTTCCCTGCAAAGTATTCTGGAACAGAATTTACCGGTTCCGCATCGTGAGATGGTGCCGCTCAGTCTGGAAGAACAGATTATTTGTTTTGCTGATAAGTTCTTTTCCAAAACGAAACTAGACCGGGAGAAGAGTGTGGAAAAAGCACGGAACAGTATTGCCAAGTATGGTGAAGAAGGATTGATCCGCTTTGATCATTGGTGTGAACTCTTTTTATAGTCTTAAAATTGCATTAAAAGTTAAGGCTTTCGCATGAATTTGCGACATATTATTTACCTTTGCACCGCAATTGCGTAAAAAACAACTGAATGACGTCATTTAAAAGAACTACATATTCACTGATATTGCTGTTTGTGGTGGGTTTTTTCTGCTCATTTTATGCTGAGGCCCAGCGCGTAAGAGGGAAGCGGCAGCGGGGAAATCCGGAAACAGCCGAACGGATGGACTCTGTACAGGGAGACTCTCTGTATGCAGACAGCCTGGCTCTTGCCGATACGACCCGGAAAAAGAAAGAGCCTCTGGATGCTCCTGTCCAGTATGAGGCAGCAGATTCAATCGTCTTTACGCAGGGAGGTTATGCTCATTTGTTTGGTGATGGTAAGGTGAACTATCAGAATATAGAACTGACTTCCGCCTTGATTACCATGAACATGGACAGCAGTACGGTATATGCACGTGGTATTGCCGATACGACAGGTGTGGAATCAGGAACTCCGGTCTTTAAAGACGGTGAGACTCCTTATGAGTCAAAGGTGATGCGATATAACTTCAAGACGAAGAAGGGTTTTATCAACAGCATTGTAACTCAGCAGGGGGAAGGTTATGTAACCAGCCAGGATGCCAAGAAAAATGAAGATGATGTCATTTTCATGCGTAACGGAATGTACACGACATGCGACAATCATGAGCATCCGCATTTTTATCTGAGACTTTCACAGGCCAAAGTACGCCCGAAGAAGAACGTGGTCTTCGGACCGGCGCAGCTGGTGGTGGAAGATGTGCCTTTGCCTATTGCCGTGCCTTTTGGCTTTTTCCCGTTTAACAGCAGTTATTCGTCCGGATTCATTATGCCGACTTATGGAGACGAATTGAACCGTGGTTTCTACCTGCGAGACGGAGGATATTATTTTGCCATCAGTGACCGGATGGATTTGAAACTGCTGGGTGAAATCTTTACGAAAGGTTCGTGGGGAGTTTCGGCTGCTTCTAATTACAACAAGCGCTACAGGTTCAGCGGTAATTTCAATTTCAGTTATCTGGTGACAAAGACCGGTGAAAAGAATATGCCGGACTATTCGGTATCCAAGGATTTTAAGTTACAGTGGAGCCACCGGCAGGATGCCAAGGCTAATCCGAACAGCTCTTTCTCTGCCAGTGTAAACTTTGCGACCAGTAGTTATGACCGCTCGAATCTTTCCAGCTTGTATGATCCGAACCAGTATTCTCAGAATACGAAAGCTTCCAGTGTCAGTTATTCACGCAGTTTTCCTTCTATTGGTTTGAATATCTCGAGTACATTCAATGTAACGCAAAATACCCGTGACTCATCCATGACGATGACATTGCCTGATTTGAATATTTCGTTAAACCGTATTTATCCGTTCAAGCGTAAAAAGTCAGTCGGAGACCAGCGCTGGTATGAAAAGATTTCTTTCCAGTATACCGGTAGTTTGACCAATTCAATCAGTACGAAGGATAATTTGCTGTTTAAAACTCCGCTGAACCAGTGGGATAACGGTATGCAGCATAAGATTCCGGTAACGGCAACTTTCTCTTTATTCAAGTATATTAATATTGTACCTTCGTTCAATTATACCGAACGCTGGTATTTGCGGAAAGTAAAACAGAGTTATGATCCTGCTTCAACGGCAAGCGGACATGTGCGAAGAGATACCATCAACGGCTTTAATCGTGTCTATGATTACAATATGTCCGTGCAGATGAATACGAAACTGTATGGTATGTACAAGCCGTTGTTTATGAAGAGCAAGGAGCTGCAGATCCGTCATGTGTTCACTCCGACGGTAAGTTATACTTATACTCCTAACTTCGGTGCTTCACGCTACGGCTATTATGATACCTATACCTATACGGATGAATATGGTGAAGTCCGTACGGTACAGTATTCCCTGTATGAAGGAGCGGCCTACGGAACTCCGGGTAAGGCGATGTCGCAGAATATCAGTTTCTCGATTGACAACAATGTGGAAATGAAGATGCGTTCAGACAAGGATAGTACTGGATATAAGAAAGTGAGTCTGATAGACCAGCTGGGAGCTAACTTGTCGTATGATATGGCCAATAAGAAATGGAGTGACTTGCAGATGAATTTGCGTCTGAAGTTCCCCAACAACTATACTTTCAACATGAATGCTTCGTTTGCCACTTATGCCTATCAGTTCGACAAGAGTGGAAATATCGTGGTCGGTGACCGGACGGAATGGTCTTACGGCCGGTTCGGACGTTTCCAGGGATATAGCGGATCATTCTCTTATACGTTGAACAATGATACTTTCAAGAAGTTGTTTGGCAAGAAAGAAGATAAAGAAGATAAGAATAAGGAAAATCCGGAAGAAGGTGAAGAGAATGAAGACGGCACTACGGATCAGCAGAAGACCAATTCCAACATGCGTAAAACGGAAGCTGCTTCGATGGATTCGGACGGATATCTGGCCTTTAAGTTTCCATGGAGTTTAAGTTTGAGCTATAGCTACAGTATCCGTGAGAATCAGGATAAGGAAAAGTTCAATATCAAGAAGATGCGTTATCCGTATAAGCTGACTCATTCGTTGAATATTTCCGGAAACTTCAAGATCGGAAGCCGGTGGAATATGAGTTACTCAAGCGGTTACGACTTTACTTCGAAAGAAATGTCTATGACGACGTTGAATATTACCCGTGACTTGCACTGCTTTAATATGAGTTGTGGTTTGGTCTTCGGGCCGTTTACTTCATATAATTTCTCTATCCGGGCAAATTCCAGTATGCTGCGCGATGCTTTGAAGTGGGATCAGCGAAGCAATACGGGTAGTTCCGTTACCTGGTATTAAATGTAGAGACAGACTGAAACAAATCGCCTCCGTCCTGTTGGGTTATCAGATCAGGACGGAGGCGATTTGTTTTGGGAAGACCGGTGTTACCATACGATGGGTGTTTTCCCATGCTGTATCAGGTATTCGTTGGCACGGCTGAAATGCCGGTTGCCGAAGAAGCCGTTGTAAGCTGAAAGAGGAGAGGGGTGGACAGATGTCAGTACCAGATGTTTGTTCCGGTCAATGAAAGCACCTTTCTTTTGTGCATACGATCCCCACAGGATGAAGACCAGGTGTTCCCGCTTTTCTGCAAGTGCCCGGATGGCTGCATCCGTGAATTCTTCCCATCCCTTGCGCTGATGTGAGCCGGCCTGATGAGCTCTTACTGTCAGTGTAGCATTGAGCATCAGGACTCCCTGTTCGGCCCATCGGGTCAGATTTCCGGTAGCCGGAATAGGGGTTCCCAGATCATCGTGGATTTCTTTGAAGATGTTTTGCAGGGAGGGCGGAAAAGGAACACCGTCATTCACGGAGAAACAGAGACCATGAGCCTGTCCCGGACCGTGATAAGGATCCTGTCCGATGATAACGACTTTTACTTTATTGTAAGGGCAAAGATTAAAAGCGTTGAATATCAGTTTGCCTGGAGGATATACCGTGGTTGTCTGGTATTCCTGTCTTACGAAATCAGTCAACCGGATAAAATAATCCTTTTCGAATTCGGGGGCAAGTACTTCTTTCCAGGTTTCTTCTATTTGTACATTCATAATTGATCGGCTTACAGGAGTTAAATTAAAGGCATATTCAGGCGGTTGCATTCCTGCCGCATGTCTTCCGGCCAGATGCTGGCTTGTATTTCTCCGATATGTGCTTTTTTCAGGTAGAGCATACACAGTCTGGACTGCCCGATACCGCCGCCAATGCTCAGCGGAAGAGAACCTTCCAGGAGACGACGATGGAAGTACAGTTTTTCGCGTTCTTCTTTTCCTGTCAGTTCCAGCTGTTTCAGCATGGCTTCCTTGTTGACACGGATACCCATGGATGAGAGTTCCATGGCACGGTCGAGCACGTCATTCCATACCAGCAAGTCCCCGTTGAGACCGGCCAGTCCGGTTTTCGGATCAATGGTCGACCAGTCATCATAGTCCGGTGCGCGCAAATCATGAGGTTGTCCGTTGCTCAGTTTGCCACCGATTCCGATGATGAAGACTGCCCCGTAATGTTGGGTGATCAGGTTTTCCCGTTCTTTAGGAGTTTTGTCGGGATACATTTGGAGTAACTCTTCGGCGTGGATAAAATGGATGTCATTGGCCAGGAAAGGAGTGATCTGCGGATACATTTCGCAAACCATGTATTCCGTGCGTCGCATTGCCGCATAGATACGTGTAACGATGTTTTTCAGGAAATCCATGTTCCGTTGTTCGGGAGTGATGACCCGTTCCCAGTCCCATTGATCCACGTAAAGTGAATGCAGGTTGCCCAGTTCTTCATCAGCCCGGATCGCATTCATGTCGGTGTAGATTCCGTATCCGGGTTCAATGTTATAATCAGCTAAAGTAACTCTTTTCCATTTGGCGAGTGAGTGCACGACTTCAGCACGCTGGTCGCCCAGATCCTTGATGGGAAAGGAAACGGCACGTTCCACACCATTCAGGTCGTCGTTGATACCCATACCTGTCAGGACAAATAAAGGTGCCGTGACACGGCGCAAACGGAGTTCGGAGGACAGATTTTGCTGGAAGAACTCTTTGATCTGCTTAATACCCAGCTCAGTCTGTTTCATGTCGAGCAGTTGCTGATAGTGTGTAGGTTTTATAAGGTAACTCATAGTTTTTTAATATTAATGGATAATCGTTGGCAAAGATAGATATATTTTGTAAATATGCAATTGATTTTTATGTAAAGTAGTCAATTTGATTTCTTTTTCTTTTGTTTATTGAAAGTTTTGATAGTTTTGTTTGTTGGGGTAAAGAAAAGATTTTGTAATTTTTTAGCCGATTCATTAGGAAGAAAGCTAAGGAAATTGTATTTTTGCTGCGCATTTGAGGAATGCACCCGTAGTTCAATGGATAGAATAATGGATTCCGGTTCCATCGATTGGGGTTCGACTCCCCACGGGTGTACTACTTTGAGAATATTTGATAATGAAGACTCACTAAATCGGCTAATTTAGTGAGTCTTTCTTTTTAAGAGATTAGCCATTAAATCGACAGTTGTATGAATTATGCTTTTGAAATCTGTGCCAATTCAGCAGAAAGTTGTGTGGCTGCACAGGAAGGCGGAGCCAACCGCGTAGAATTGTGCGCGGCTATTCCGGAAGGTGGAACAACTCCTTCGTATGGAGAAATCCGTATGGCACGCAAGTTGATTGATATCCGTTTGCATGTGATTATTCGTCCGCGTGGAGGAGATTTCCTTTATTCACCGGTTGAGATTGAAACCATGGAAGAAGATATTCGCATGGCTCGTCAGGCAGGAGCTGACGGGGTGGTGTTTGGCTGTCTGACTCCGGAGGGTGAACTGGATATGCCTGCTATGGAGCGTCTGATGAAGGCGGCGGAAGGAATGGCTGTGACTTTCCATCGGGCTTTTGATTATGTAAAAGATCCGAAGCAGGTCTTGGAAACACTGATTCAGCTGGGAGTGGACCGCGTGCTGACTTCCGGACAGCAGCCTGTGGCTATCAAGGGAGCGGCATTGCTGGCTGATCTGGTAAAACAGGCCGACGGACGAATTGTGATAATGCCGGGTTGTGGTGTCAATGAATCGAATATTGCGGAACTGGTCCGTTTGACAGGAGCTTCGGAGTTCCATTTCTCTGCACGTGAGAATAAGGAAAGTCAGATGAAGTTGCGTAATCCTGCCTTGTCGATGGGAGGTACTGATATGGATGAATATATGCATCCGGTAACAACTGCCAAGCGTGTACGCAATACCATACAGGCTTTGAAGTCTTCGCTTTAAGGCTGTCTGAAAAAGCCCGCGGGCTTTTAGCAAAAAGGTTTCGGCGTTTAATCAAAAACGCCGAAACCTTTTTTATTTTTGTCTCGTTCTTTTTTCAGCCGGATCAGAGGCCGTGGATCACGTGCAGCATCTGTTCACCCAGACCGATGGTATATCCTTGAGACTGGAATACAACCCGGTTGAATGTGTCACCAATGATGAATACCGGCAACTGTCCGCCGTTGTTGAGCTTCATGTTGGTTGCAATTTCTTTGCGGATCTTTCCGTCAGTATCAATACCGAAGCTGATGGTTGAAGGCAGGTTCGGGAATGCCTTGCGGTCAAACTTCTTATAGGCTGCTTCGTCAGTAAACAGAAGTACGATTTTCCGTCCCCATTTTTCATAGTCGGCTTTCTTTACTTCAATATCTTTCAAAGCATGGTTGGTCGGTTCCTGTCCGACTCCCAGTACACCTACAATGTAGTAGCCGCGTCCTGTTGTAGAAAGGATGGAAACTTCTTCTTTCGTTTCCGGATTCAGATAGGTTGCTTCTGAATTGAAATTACCGATGACACGGATTTCTTCAGCGTTGTCTCTCATCACCAGGTCAACGGTCGTTGTTTTTCCTTTTTCAATGGTGAAGAAAGTGACGTTGCTCAGTACACTTCCGTTTGCCAGGCGGCTTCCTGTTACAAGCATGTAGTATCCGGTTTCAATCGGGGTTCCATTCTTCAACAGGGATTCCCAGGTTGCATTTTCCGGATAGTTCAGCAGACGGAAACTGCCGTTGTCATACTTCGAAATACTGAAGTGTGAATAATATTTCGGGTTGTTAAGACGTGAGATCGGTTTGTAGGTAGCCTTCAGTGTACCTTCTGACGGGCGCTGTGCTACGGCGGTCTCGAAGTTTACATGAGTCAGTTCTCCGTTGTGACGGTAGTAGATGTTGCCGTTGACTGCATCTTTCCAGGCAGGGATTCCCATGCTGCGTGCAGCTGCAACGAAGAAGATTTCGCGGGAACGGCTATCGGTTACACGGCTGTTCCAGGTTCCTGCCGGTGAAGCTCCGGCAGCTCCGGTATTCAAGTCATCGCGTACGGTCAGACTGTCCTTGCACCAGTTGACCAGTTGCTGCGGATCGTTCTTGAACTGTTCAGCCAGGCTGGCCGGAATGTTCTTCTGCAAGTAAGAACGATACGGAGTCAGCAGTTCGTTCTCGATGCGCGGTGCAAGTACTTCATTCACGTCAGCCTGTGCATCGGTATTGTAAAGGTGATCTTCCAGTACGCTGCATGGAGTGTCGCGCAAGTCTTTGTCGGATACGGTAGAAAGCAGTGCAAGAGCCCGTTCGCCCATATTCTTGGCAACGGCATTCTTCAGGAATTGCATGATTTCTGCGTAGTTTCCTCTTGATTTGATGATGCAGGCAACTGTCTTATCAGTATCCAGCTTCTGTTCGTCAGCGAATGCTTTTGCTTTTTCTTCTGTCGGGAAGGAAGCTACATACGCATTGCGGATGGCGTCTTCCTCATTCATTCTGCGGGTATTCTCGGCGCGCTGTTCCGGAGTAACTTCCGGGATGTTGGCTTTTTCAGCCGGCGGAACCATGTCGAACGGAAGAGTGACAGGATCTCCTTCCTGTTTGTCGAGAACGATGTTGACTTGTTTGTCCTTGCCGAATGAAACTTTCTGGAAACCGAACTTGCCGTTGGCAGATGCAAATACCAGCATGTCTCCCAGTCCGGCAGATAAGGTTGCACATCCTTTTTCGTCGCTGACTTTATGGGCTACGGTATAGAATTCTCCATAGTTGTATACTTTGAACTCTACATCAGCTCCCGCTACAGGTTTCTGGTCAGCACCGGTGACAAGGATTTCGGCCGGAGCGCTCTGTCCATAGTTGTCGATGATATTGATTTCTGTATAATTGGCAGTCTGCTTCATGACATCTTCCGGTCCGTTATAAGCGCCGAATACTTTGGTGTGCATAAGCATGCCTCGGCTTGCCGGTGCATTGAACCATCCCAGATTCAGGACAGGTTCCGGTTCGCAGGCACCCAGGAAATACCACTGGCCGTCTACCCAGGCTTCTACCCAGGCATGGTTATCGTCTGTATGCGCCCAGCGCGGAGTGTAGACCTGACGTGCCGGAATTCCTACTGAACGGAGGGCAGCAACCAGGAAGGTTGATTCTTCTCCACAGCGGCCGTATGCAGTTTTAACCGTGGCCATCGGACCGCTGGTACGGATATCCGAAGGAGTATAGACAACTTTTTCGTGACACCAGTGGTTTACTTCCAGCACGGCATCACGCATGGACAGATCTTTGACGCGCGGCCAGAGCTCTTTGTGGAAAGCCTCGCGTGCATTATCCATGTTTTCGTTGTTCACACGGATGGGCAGTACAAAATGGCGGAAGATCATGTCGGGAATCTGTTTTCCCCATGAAGCTTCCTTGCGGTTTTGAAGAGAATGGCGCACATTGTTCAGGTAATATTCTCCGGAATAATCAGAGATATCACTTCCTGCCATGTAAGCATACATGAACATCATGGCTTCCCGTTCTTCCTGCGTCATGTTGCCTTTGAACACATCAAAGAGGTTTCCATGACTGAACACTTGTTGCTTGGCAGCAAAGTCTGCCTCCACTTTAGCCCGGTAGTCAGCTTCTTTGATGAAGTGTTCCTCTGAGGTGCAGCTTCCAAGACTGAGGGCTGCTACCAGACTGAGCGAATAGAAAAATCGTTTTATCATATCGGTTTTTGGATTAAAATATTTTCTGGATTTGTAACAGATTGTTTTTTCCGGCTTAAAGATACGAATAAGATTTATTATAACAGGCGTTTTGAGAAAGGAATCTCGGAATAAAATTCAGTAGGACTGCCTCTTGCCGGACGGAAAGGTTCGTTCAGAGGGATTTATTCAAATTATGTATAAAAAAGAGGCGACTTAAATAATTTAGGAACTAATATT
>ENA-OZHH01001340-OZHH01001340.1-human-gut-metagenome-genome-assembly--contig:-NODE-1340-length-11762-cov-3.476125_pt1 | contig 11762 bp, 10 predicted proteins | sample MGYA00244045_ERZ653684 | MGnify/ENA primary metagenome ERZ653684 (study PRJEB26926, sample SAMN06165264) | human gut metagenome | biome: ENVO:00009003; feature: ENVO:2100002; material: ENVO:00002003... | reverse complement strand
ACTCGACTAGTCGTCGGCAGCGTCAGATGTGTATAAGAGACAGCGCTTGGAGTACTTGCACAAATTCATTTTGGCTTAATACACCGTGAGTCGCTAACTGCCATATCAAATAAGCGATTAGTGGAATGGCTGTGCCAATTAAAATAGCTTTACGGAATTGAGTGACACTACCATCTAAATAGCTATTCACGCTACCCATGATGATGTGGAAGCCAAAAGAGGTAAAGAAGATAGGGGCCGCAGAGATCACGAAAGCATAATCTAAAGGCAAGGCCATAAGGTTATCGACAGACACTTTTGGTAACATCATAAATAACACGAAAGCAAAGGCGATTAATTTGCCGATAAACAGAATACGAGTGGCGCCATCAACGCCTTTTGTACCCATAACCACAAAGGCACCGAGTACGACAGTAAATAAAATGATTGAAAGTTCGGAGGAAAGACTTTCAAAGCCAAAAGCCGTTGGTAAGCCAGATAATAATGAACCGCCCCCGGTGATGTAGGCCGCTGAAAGGGCATAAAGTAAAATGAGCAAACTAAAGGTGGCTAAGACACGCCCAGTGATACCAAAGTATTTTTCAGCGAGAGTCGCTACGCCATCATTCAGGCGATCGGCTGTTTGATAGACTTCCACAAAAAGTAAACCGCTGTAAACTAAAAGCGCCCATAAACCGACTAATAATAAAACGGTGTAACCAAAACCAATTCCGGCAGAGGTTAATGGCATCGCGAGCATCCCGGCTCCGATGGTCGTGCCTGCAATGATTAAGGCACTGCCGAATGTTTTGTTCTTTAGCATAAAATTGTCCTCCGAGTATAAAATTGAAAAATGAGGTTAAAGCTGACCGCACTTTTCTTTGTAATGATAGCGGCAAACCGAAAGATAAGAGTCATTTCCACCGATTTGGATTTGTTCCCCTTCCTTAATGACTTCACCTTGTTCATTTAAACGTAAAACGAAATTGGCTTTACGCCCACAATAACAGATTGTTTTTAATTCTTCTAGTTGATCTGCCCAAGCAAGTAAATACTTACTGCCTTCAAATAGCTCTGCTTGGAAGTCGGTACGCAAGCCATAGCAAAGCACTGGAATTTTCAGTTTATCCACAACATCACTTAATTGATACACTTGTTGTTTCGTTAAAAACTGAGCTTCATCAACCAAAACACAATGAATTTCTTCTTGTTGTAAACGTTGACTCACTTCAGTAAAGAGGTCCGTTGTCGATGTAAATAAATTCGCCTCTTCGTGAATACCAATACGTGATGTGACTTTGCCTAATCCAAAGCGGTCATCAATGGCTGCCGTATAAACCATGGTGTTCATATTGCGTTCACGATAGTTATAGGAAGACTGCAGCAACGTGGTTGATTTGCCCGCATTCATCGTAGAGTAGTAAAAATAGAGTTTTGCCATTATTTAATCACCCATTTCCAGAAATGATAGGCAATGAATCCTGCAACAGGTGGACAGGCTGCTAGCATAAAGGTCCCGTAAGTGGCACCGCCTCCCACCATTTTTCCTGCTTCAGCAAGAGCGTCAACAATATCACTGCTTGGCGTGGTAAAAATCCATGCACCAATAATCGCGAGCACCAAAAAACAAGCGATACCGGCTGCACGCATGGCTCTTACTTTAATCATATTTTCCATATTTTTTCCTTAAATTGCAGGGAGTTCGGCCATTGCCCAACGAGGTTTGACATCAATGGCGAGATCGCTGTGCTGACCTTGTTTTAAACGTAAAAAGCCCGTATAGGCAATCATGGCGCCGTTATCGGTACAAAATTGAGGTTGAGGATAAAACACTTCACCGCCAAGATTTTTCATCATAGTGCCAAGGGTTTCACGTAATTTTTTGTTTGCACTTACGCCGCCAGCAATGACTAAACGCTTATAACCTGTTTCTTTTAAGGCACGTTTGCATTTAATTGCAAGTGTATCCACGACAGAATCTTGAAAGGCAAAGGCAATATCAGCTTTGGTTTGTTCAGTTAATTCACCTTCTTGTTTGATTGCTTGATTAATGGTGTTTGCAGCTGAAGTTTTTAAACCTGAAAAGCTAAAATCAAGTCCAGGTCGATCCGTCATTGGTCGAGGGAATACAAAGCGATCTTTTGATCCTTTTTCGGCTAAACGTGAAAGTGCCGCACCACCAGGATAATCTAATCCTAATAATTTCGCGGTTTTATCAAAGGCTTCGCCTGCCGCATCATCAATGGATTCGCCAATGACTTCATATTTCCCTACGCCATCAACGCGCACTAATTGTGTGTGTCCACCTGAAACTAAGAGGGCAATGAATGGAAAGTGCGGTCGATTTTCATCAAGCATTGGAGCAAGTAGATGACCTTCCATGTGATGTACGCCAATAGCGGGCACATTCCAGGCATAAGCCAGTGAACGCGCGATCGTTGCGCCCACTAATAATGCGCCCACTAAACCCGGACCGCTTGTATAAGCGATGCCATCAATTTGATCAGCGGTTAAATTGGCTTCTTCTAATGCAGCTTTAATTAATGGCGCTGTTTTGCGAATGTGATCGCGGGAAGCCAGCTCTGGCACCACTCCGCCGTAATCCGCATGCAAGGCAATTTGCGTGTAGAGCTGATTGGCAATTAAGCCTTTATCTTCATCATAAATCGCGACACCTGTTTCATCACAGGAGGTTTCGATTCCTAAAATACGCATTTTATTCTCATTTTATTAAAAAAATTGGCAAAGATTTTACCTTGTTTAGCCTGCTTAAACCAGTTCAAACGCCAAATTTTCAGCAAATAGGCGATCTTTCCTTTGCTTTTGCAGGGAAGATCGATTAGAATTGCGTCCTTTATTGAATTTGCCGTTCATTCGGCAGTAATAAAAATTTAAAATTGCAATTAAATTAAACTCATTGAGGTGATTGGCTTATGCCTGTAATTAAAGTACGTGAAAACGAATCATTCGACGTAGCTTTACGTCGTTTCAAACGCTCTTGCGAAAAAGCTGGTATTTTAGCAGAAGTTCGCGCTCGTGAATTCTATGAAAAACCAACTACAATCCGTAAACGTGAAAAAGCAACACTTGCTAAACGTCACGCTAAACGTAACGCTCGCGAAAACGCGCGCAATACCCGTTTATACTAATTTGTAGTATTTTCTAACTCGAGTTAAGACAAACCGTGAAACCTTTTGGGTATCACGGTTTTGTTGCTTTAAATTCATCGAAAAAATCACGCAAAATCAACCGCACTTTCGCATCGTATTCAAGGAGGCAAGGCAATGAAAGGCTCAATTCCACGCCAGTTTATTGATGATCTGCTCACAAAATCGAATATTGTCGATGTGATTAATGCACGCGTGAAACTCAAAAAAGCGGGACGAGATTATCAAGCTTGCTGTCCGTTTCATCACGAAAAAACACCCTCCTTCACAGTAAGTGAAAAAAAACAATTCTATTATTGCTTTGGTTGTGGTGCGAAAGGCAATGCGATTTCATTTTTAATGGATTATGACAAATTAGAATTTGTTGAAGCCGTTGAAGAACTTGCCGTTTCGGCAGGGCTTGAAGTGCCTTATGAAAAACGCTCAAATCAATTCGGCAATAAACCGGATGTGAGCTATCAGACAAAACGTAATTTATACGATTTGATGCAAGAGATTGCGTCGTTTTATCAAGCGCAACTCCCACTAAATATTCCGGCTCAAAGCTATCTTCAGCAACGTGGTTTATCGCCAGAAATTATTGCTCGTTTTCAAATTGGTTATGTACCCAATGCGATGGATACGGTGTTGCGTCAATTCGGCAAAAATCGAGAAGAACAGAAAAAGCTGTTTGATTTAGGTATGCTTTCTCGTAACGATCGTGGCAATGTGTACGATAAATTCCGTAATCGCATCATGTTTCCGATTCGGGATAAACGTGGTCGAACAGTCGCCTTTGGTGGACGTGTTTTAACGGATGAAAAACCCAAGTATTTGAACTCCCCCGAAACCATTACCTATCATAAAGGTAATGAGCTTTATGGTTTATATGAAGCCTTACAAATCAATGATGAGCCAGAAAAACTACTGGTGGTTGAAGGTTACATGGATGTGGTGGCATTAGCGCAATTTGGTGTCAATTATGCAGTAGCGTCTCTCGGGACATCAACGACCTCAGAGCAAATTCAATTATTGTTCCGTTCAACAGAGCAAGTCATTTGCTGCTACGATGGTGATAGAGCAGGGCGTGATGCCGCTTGGCGTGCGCTTGAAAACGCCTTACCTTATCTGGAAGATGGACGACAAATCAAGTTTATTTTCCTACCAGACGGAGAAGATCCGGATACTTATATTCGTCAATATGGTAAAGAAAAGTTTGAAGAATATATTGATCAAGCTCAGTCTCTCACAGAATTCTTATTCGCACATTTAAGTCCACAAGTAGATTTCTCGACGCAAGAAGGACGAGGCAAATTAGTGGCACTCGCGGCGCCTTTAATTCGTCAAATCCCTGGTGATATGCTGCGTCTTTCATTGCGGAATATGTTGGCACAAAAGCTTGGAATCTTTGATCAATCACAGCTTGAAAGTTTAATTCCAAATCAAATAGAGAAGGCTGAACCCAAACCTAAAACGCCACAAAAAACCATTAAGAAAACGCCAATGCGTGTGGTGATTTCGCTGTTATTACAGAATTCACAATTAGTGAATCGTATTTCGGATATCGGTTTACAAGCCTTAAAGCATGAAGCAGGTTACGAATTGCTCGAAAAATTGACCGCACTTTGCCGTGAACGAGAAGGCATTACAACAGGGCAAATCTTAGAATATTTTCGTGATACAGAATTCAGCAAGCCCCTTGAAATATTAGCCTCTTGGGATCATCTATTAGATGACTTAGAAATCATTAATGCATTCTCTCAAAACTATCGTCGATTGAATATTCAAGCGATTGAGCGTGACATTGAAATGCTGATTGCCAAAGAAAGGGCGGAAGGTTTAACTGATCAAGAACGAGCAATTTTAGTGAATTTGCTCAAGGGAAAAGAAGAGCAGAAAAAACAGTTAGTTAATCCGTCATAACAATGGTAAAATCTCCTGTTCAAAACAAGGGCTTTTATCTTCCAAAAATAACGCAAAACGGGAATAAAAATGGAACAAAATCAACAATCTACCGCAGAGCAATATTCAGAACAAATTGAACAGCTTATGGAATTGGGTCGTACGCAAGGTTATTTAACCTATGCGGAGATTAATGACTTACTTCCGGAAGATGTGATCGATCCAGAGTATTACGATAAGTTGTTGCAGACTTTACAGCATGATGCGGGTATTCCGGTTCTGGATGAAGCACCGGAAAGTGACGAAATGATGTTGAATGACACGATTCCGGATGAAGATGCAGTGGAAGAAGCAACACAGATTTTGTCCAATGTGGAATCTGAAATCGGCCGTACAACCGATCCTGTGCGTATGTATATGCGTGAAATGGGAACGGTTGATCTTCTTACCCGTGAAGATGAAATCAGCATTGCAAAACGTATTGAAGAAGGAATTGACGAAGTTCAAACTGCGATTGCTGCTTACCCAGAAGCGTTAACTGAATTATTAGATAATTATGACCAGGTTGAAGCGGGTAATTATCGTTTAGCTGATTTAATCACAGGCTTTGTGGATCCAAATGTTCCAGAAGAGGAAACCGCAAACATTGATGAAAATTTTGCTGATGAAGATGAAAGTGCCGAATCTGCTGCAGACGTTGATGATGAGAGCGATGAGGAAGATGAAAGCGATAACAGCTCAAGTTCTGATGACAGCGATTCAGATAACAGTATCGATCCTGAAGTGGCGCGTGAAAGATTTGCAGCATTAAGAGAACAACATACTAAAACATTAGCAACTATTGCAAAACACGGACGCAGTGGTAAACGCGCAAAAGACCAAATTGCGCTACTCGCAGATATATTTAAACAATTCCGTTTAGTGCCAAAACAATTTGATGTACTTGTTTTATCAATGAAGAATATGATGAAACGTGTACGTGCAGAAGAGCGTCAACTACAAAAAGTATTAGTTGATATTGCGGGTATGCCAAAAGATGAATTTGAGGCGCTTATTGTTGCGAATGGCAGCAGTGATGCATGGGTAGCAAAAGCATTAAAATCAACGAAAGCTTGGGCAAAACGTTTACCAAAATATGAAGAACGTATCCGTTTATCTTTAGATAACTTAGCGAATATTGAGCAACATACCAATCTTACCATCCAACAAATGCGTGAGATTTGTGATGCGGTATCTCGTGGTGAACAAAAAGCTCGCCGTGCGAAAAAAGAAATGGTTGAAGCTAACTTACGTTTGGTCATTTCTATTGCAAAAAAATATACTAACCGTGGTTTACAATTCTTGGATTTAATTCAAGAAGGGAATATTGGTTTGATGAAAGCAGTAGATAAATTTGAATACCGTCGTGGTTATAAATTCTCAACCTATGCAACCTGGTGGATTCGTCAGGCAATTACGCGTTCTATTGCAGACCAAGCACGTACAATTCGTATTCCGGTTCATATGATTGAAACGATTAACAAATTAAATCGTATTTCTCGTCAAATGTTACAAGAAATGGGACGTGAAGCGACGCCAGAAGAGCTTGCTGAACGCATGGGAATGCCAGAAGATAAAATCCGTAAAGTGCTTAAAATTGCGAAAGAGCCAATTTCAATGGAAACGCCAATCGGTGATGACGATGATTCACATTTAGGTGACTTCATCGAGGATTCAACTCTTGAATTGCCATTAGATTCTGCAACTGCGCAAAGCTTGAAAGTGGCAACTCATGAAGTGCTAGAAGGATTAACCCCTCGTGAAGCAAAAGTATTACGTATGCGTTTTGGTATTGATATGAATACCGACCACACGCTTGAAGAAGTGGGTAAACAATTTGATGTAACCCGTGAGCGTATTCGTCAGATTGAAGCGAAAGCATTGCGTAAATTACGTCATCCAAGTCGTTCAGAAACCTTAAGAAGTTTCTTAGATGAGTAATTATTTATTCATTCATATAAAAAGAAAAGGCAGAAATATCTGCCTTTTTTATTTGATTAAATTTGGCTATTTACCACCAAATCACATTCCTTTAAAATATGCACCTTTCATCATTTTAAAAAACAAAAAAGGAACTTTATGGAAGAATCTCAAGAACTAGAAAAGCTGCCTAGAGTAGTAACTAGTGTATTAAAAGTGATATTAAGTTTTTCACTTATTGCTTTGGCTTTAGTGTTGATTATTGCTTTAGCTAAAATTACCTATACCTTAGCAATTATGGTGTTCAATACATCAAGCGTAGTGCCTTATGATGTTGCTGAACAAGCCGTGATGTTTTTCTTATATTTCGGTTTTATTGGCCTAATCGTGCAATATTTTAAAAGTGGTTATCACTTTCCTTTGCGTTATTTTATTTACGCGGGGATTACCGCCATGTTGCGTCTGATTATTGTGAATCATGAGAGCTCAGTTGATACTATCTTATTCGCAGGCGCGATTTTAATTATGGTTATTGCACTTTGTTTAGTGTTGTATTCCAATAAAATTAAAATTTAAAAGTGCGGTCATTTTGACCGCGGTTTTGGAATGGATTATTCCGGTACAATCCATTCCACTGTCCAACTTCCCGTACCTTCAGGGACGAGCGCTTGGGCCAAATAAGGCAAAATAGATTTCATTTGCTGTTCTAATTGCCAAGGTGGATTAATCACCACTATTCCACTCGCGGTCATACCACGTTGATCGCTATCAGGGCGAACAGCCAATTCAATTTTCAAAATTTTACGAATTCCCGTTGCTTCTAATCCTTTAAAAATGCGTTTTGTTTGTTGGCGTAGAACCACTGGATACCAAATGGCATAAGTGCCTGTCGCAAAGCGTTTATAACCTTCTTCGATCGCTTTCACCACCAAATCATAATCCTCTTTTAATTCGTAAGGCGGATCAATAAGCACTAAACCGCGGCGTTCTTTTGGCGGAAGTGTCGCTTTGAGTTGTTGGAAACCATTTTCTGATTTTGTGGTGATATTCTTAAACTCTTTAAAGTTATTGCGTAATAATGGAAAATCGCTAGGGTGTAATTCTGTCAGTAATGCACGATCTTGAGGACGTAATAGTTGTGCTGCAATCATTGGAGATCCTGCGTAATAACGTAATTCTTTACCACCATAATTGAGCTTTTTAATGAGATCTACATAACGAGCCACCTCTTCAGGTAAATCTGTTTTTTCCCAGAGTCTGCCAATTCCTTCTTTGTATTCGCCGGTTTTTTCTGATTCGTTAGAACTTAAACGATAACGACCAACACCAGAGTGGGTGTCGAGATAGTAAAAACCTTTTTCTTTTAGAGAAAGGTTTTCCAAAATCAACATTAATACAATGTGCTTCAATACATCAGCATGGTTGCCAGCGTGGAAACTGTGACGATAACTTAACATGGTTTGTCCTTTTGACGTAAAAAAGTGCGGTCAAAATTAACCGCACTTTTAGTATTTAAATCGTTAGAATAATTCTTCTGGTTGCGTTGCTGGAATCGCGTCTTTGGTTTTGCCTGTTCCACCATTTAAGCGTTGTTGCAATTCTGGTGGGACATAATAACCGCGCTCTTGCATTTCTGCAACATAAGTACGTTTAGGCTCGGTACCAACGATAAAGTATTCTTTACGACCACCACCTTCAGAAAGTAAACCAGAGTTACTATCAATGGTTTTTTCCACGATGTTTGGTGGAAGATCAAGTTGACGTTCTGGAACATCAGAGAGGGCAGCTTTCATATAAGCGACCCACGCAGGCATTGCGGTTTTTGCACCCGCTTCACCTTTACCTAATACGCGTTTGTTATCATCGAAACCAACATAGGTTGTGGTGACTAAGTTTGCACCAAAACCTGCATACCAAGCCACTTTCGCACTATTAGTGGTACCGGTTTTTCCACCGATGTCACTACGTTTAATGCTTTGAGCAATACGCCAGCTGGTACCTTTCCAACTAAGTCCTTGCTCACCATAAATCGCCGTATTTAATGCGCTACGAATTAAGAAGGCTAATTCACCACTAATCACACGAGGTGCGTATTCTTGTTTTGCTGCACCATCTTTCGCATCCGCCATTAAATCAACAGAGCCGTCATTTAATGCGGATGTTTGAAGTTCTGGCAAGTCAGGTACATTCTCAGGTTGCTGATCGCCCTCACCTTCATCTGTATCGGTATTGCTATTACCTTTGGCTGATTTTAGCTTATCTGGATTAGCTACTTCTGCCACATCTTTAAAGCCATCAATTTTATCCTTAGTTTCACCATAAATTACAGGAATATCATTACAGGTGATACAAGCAATTTTTGGGTTCGCAATAAATAAATCTTTACCGGTATTGTCTTGAATTTTTTCGATAAGGTAAGGATCAATTAAAAAACCACCGTTATCAAATACCGCGTAAGCGCGCGCCATTTCCAACGGAGTAAAGGATGCCGCACCTAAGGCAAGCGCTTCACTCGCAAAATATTGGTCACGTTTGAATCCAAAACGTTGTAAGAAGTCAGCCGTAAAGCCAACACCTGCGGTTTGTAGTGCACGGATGGCAATCATGTTTTTAGATTGACCTAAACCTACACGTAAACGCATTGGACCGTCATAACGATCAGGTGAGTTTTTCGGTTGCCACAAAGGTTGTCCTGGTTTTTGGATAGAGATAGGACTGTCTTGCAATACGCTTGAAAGGGTTAAACCTTTTTCTAACGCAGCAGCATAGATAAATGGTTTAATTGAAGAACCAACTTGCACTAAAGATTGGGTTGCACGGTTAAATTTACTTTGTTCGTAACTAAAACCACCCACCATCGCTTCAATGGCACCATTATCGGAGTTTAATGAAACTAATGCAGAGTTAGCTGCAGGAATTTGACCTAAAATCCATTCACCGTTATCACGTTTACGAATCCAAATCTGTTCGCCCACTTTAACGGGTGATTTACCTGCCCAACGCATTGCGTTTGAAGACAGCGTCATTGTTTCATTATTGGCTAAAAGTAATTCTGCACCATTCTTACTTAATGCGGTTACTGCTGCTGGAATGAACGGTTCTGAATCAGGTAATTTTTTCAAGAAAGCGACAATACGTTCATTATCCCATGGGGCTTCACCTTTTTTCCAAAGTGGTGCACCGCCACGCCAGCCATGACGCATATCATAATCGATCAGGTTATTACGGACGGCTTTTTGTGCTTCCGCTTGATCTTTTGAAAGTACAGTCGTGAAGACTTTATAACCTTTGGTGTAAGCATCTTCTTCACCAAAACGTTTCACCATTTCTTGACGAACCATTTCAGTTACATAGTCTGCACGGAACTCAAATTTAGCACCGTGATAGCTTGCGACGATTGGCTCTTTAATGGCTGCATCATATTCTGCTTTGGTGATTTTATTCTCATCAAGCATTCGACTTAAAACCACATTTCGACGTTCTTCCGCACGTTTTGGCGAATAGAGTGGATTCATGGTAGAAGGCGCTTTTGGCAAGCCAGCAATGATCGCCATTTCAGAAAGCGTTAATTCATCTAAGTTTTTACCAAAGTAGGTTTGTGCGGCAGCTGCGACGCCATAAGAACGATACCCTAAGAAAATTTTATTTAAATAGAGTTCTAAAATTTCTTGTTTACTTAAGGCATTTTCAATTTCAATGGCTAATACTGCTTCGCGAGCTTTACGAATAATGGTTTTTTCTGGCGTTAAGAAGAAGTTACGCGCAAGCTGTTGCGTAATGGTACTTGCCCCTTGAGATGCACCACCATTGTTGACGGCAACAAAAATCGCACGAGCAATACCAACAGGGTCTAAACCGTGATGATCATAAAAACGGCTATCTTCCGTTGCTAAGAAGGCATCTTGCAGACGCTGAGGCACATTTTCTAATTTCACCGGAATACGGCGTTGTTCACCGACTTCACCGATTAATTTGCCATCAGCCGTATAGATTTGCATCGGTTGTTGCAACTCAACGGTTTTTAGGCTCTCAACCGATGGTAAGGAGGATTTTAAGTGAAAATACAGTACACCACCGGCGACTAACCCCAGTATACATATCGTAAATAGGGTACTTAATATTAATTTTGCGATCCGCATCGTAAAATTCTCTCTGGTTTAATGAATATTCAAAAAATCAAAATTATGATCTTGGCTGCTAAGTATAAAAGATTAATCCCTTAAAGAATAGGAAAGAATATGGGAATTGCTCATAGAAAGCAGCGAAAACAACAAATTGGTGTGAGTAAACAACAAGATAACCTCTATTTTGTTTGGCTAGATGAATTCCACAAAGTTCAATCTATTTGCTTGAATGGACAACAAAAGGACATTTTTTCCCAGTTATTGCCTTATTTACCACAAAAAACTAACCAATGTTGTTTTATCGGCTCCATTTCACCCCATTTAACTTGGTCTAAAACGCTTATTTTACCGCAAACACTCAATGCTCAGGAGTGTGAACAACAATGTCGTTTCATTTTGCAAAAAGAATTACCGATTCCGTTGGATGAATTATGGTTTGATTATCTTACCACGCCATTAAAACAAGGTTTTCGTTTGGATATCACGGCGATTCGAAAAGAAAGTGCCAATGCAGAATTAGCAAAATATTTGCCGCTGAAATTGACCGCACTTGATTTACTGAATCACAGCATTTTGCGTGCATTTTATGCCATTTTAGGTCAAGAGCCGACTAACGCCTTGTTTTTATATCAAGATCAACAAGCTGTCTCTT
>ENA-OZHH01001338-OZHH01001338.1-human-gut-metagenome-genome-assembly--contig:-NODE-1338-length-11799-cov-9.518988_pt1 | contig 11799 bp, 5 predicted proteins | sample MGYA00244045_ERZ653684 | MGnify/ENA primary metagenome ERZ653684 (study PRJEB26926, sample SAMN06165264) | human gut metagenome | biome: ENVO:00009003; feature: ENVO:2100002; material: ENVO:00002003... | reverse complement strand
GAAAAGTGTTCTCCACAAAAGTTTCCGGGTCAAAGGCTATGAATCCGTTGATACTACCTAAATAGATGCGTCCCTTCTTGTCAATGTAACCGGACTGGAAATTAAACTGGTTGCTCAGCAACCCATTAGCCGTGGTATAAACATGCTTGCTCTCCGTATCGGGATTGAAGCAGACCAGACCATAATTAGAAGTAATCCATAAGTTTCCCCGCTTATCCTCGACCATCTTGTAAATGGTATTGCTCGGAAATCCTTTCGACATGTCATAACGGGTAAAATTATCTGTTTCCGGATTGTAGCGGCAGAAGCCCTCACCCAGCGTCATGAACCACAGACGCTTCTTGCTGTCCTCGTAAATACTGATTACTTTATTGTAGGGAAGAGAGGTCGAATCGTTCTCATTAGGCAGATAATTCCTCCACTGCCGGCTTCTTACATTGTAGCAGAACACTCCATTGGAGAAAGTGGCAAACCACAAATTTCCGTTGAAGTCCTCCAGAATGTCATAAGTAAACATATTCTTCAGCTGAGGAATCCGGGTAAAGTCATCCGTGGGACGATTATACTTCAACAGACCGGACGTGGTGCCTATCCACACGTCTCCCGTAGTGGTCCTGCAAATGGTAAAGGCGTCATTGGCGACCATGGAATTCTCACTCTCACCCTTGGCATAATGTTTCACCTGCCTGGTCCGAAGATTCACCCGGTTCAGACCACCGGAGAACGTACCCACCCACAAATCATCCCCGTCCAGGCAAAGGCCGTGGACATTCTGATAAATGGCCGGATGCTCAAAAGGCTCTATCTTTCCGTTTTCCGGATTGTAATTGAACAAGCCTTTGTCTTCGGTACCTATCCACAAAGTGCCGTCATTACTTTCACAGATTTCCCGTACACGACGGCCGAAATGCCTGAGATTGTCTCTCGGATAGAATTTCTCGAAATAAGTCCACTGATAAGGACAATAATTCACTCCACCGAAATAAGAACCTATCCACATGCCGTTCTCCTTGTCGCAACAGAGCGAATAAATGGCATTGTCCGACAATGCATACAAATCATCCTGGTCGGGAACGGTTAAATGGGTAATCTTGTCATTCGTCAGATTGTAAATATACAAGCCGGACTCTGCGCCCACCCACAGCTCGTTGTCAGATTTGAACTGCAAAGCCCTCACATAGGTGTTCAGCAGTTTCCGCGTCTTGCCTGTAGTCTGATTTATCTCTGTCAACCCGTTCAGCGAAGCGATATACACGCAGTTATGGGGTCCGCTGACCTGCCAGTTGATAATATCATTCTTGAAAATCTCATTTCCTTCCGCGTCCTTGAAAGGCTGCAGAGGAGTTTCAAAGTCAGCTTTCGTATAGTAAAGATTATCCGCATACAAGGCCAGCCAACACGTATTCCCATTCAGCCAAAAGCGGGTTACATTGGGCAGTCCCGAATCGTGCAGATGGTTCAGCAACCTCCCTTCATCCGGTTTATAGCAGAACAACCCCTGGTTTTCTACCGATATCCAGATATTGTCGTCCTCGTCACTTCCAATCATGGTGACAAAATCCCTGATAACACTGCCATTATCACTGGCCTCATCGAAAGCGGTAAAGGAATCCAGTACCGGGTCGTAAATAAAGACTCCCCCATCGGTACCAATCCAGATATTTCCCCGGCGGTCCTCGTAGAGCGCAGTTATGAAGTTCTTTCCTAAACCGGAGTTCTCTTTCTTGTAAATACGGAAAGACAATCCGTCATAACGGTTCAGACCGTCCTTGGTTCCGAACCACATAAAGCCTTTTCTATCCTGCAAAATCTGATACACGGTGTTCTGCGAAAGACCGTTCCGGATATCCATCGTTCTGAAATAGTAATGAACAGCATCCTGCGCACAGACCGGCAATACCGCCCATAGGCACAGACTAAGGAAAAGCTTTATAATCAATCGTTTCATAACAACATTTTTAATGTACAATTTACCATTTACAAAGTACAATTTGGCTGCGCTGTCATCTGCATAGTTAAATTGTACTTTGTAAATGGTAAATTGTAAATGCCCCTATTTCTTAAGTGAATTGCAGATACGTGTATTTATCTCTTTCACGCGTTTCTCATCCAGCTTTATCACCTTGCGGTCGTAAGTCATCAGACCGTTCACTTCCACCTCCACATCCGTGGTCTGTGTATAGACGGCTGCCGAGAAACCTCTTTTTATCATCTGATACAGCATATCGGCATATTTCACGTACTCATCCGTAACCTCCTTGGAAGAGTTGAACTGAACATATCCCCAGTTGCGGTTCGGTTCCCAGATATGGTCTTTCAAGACAAGGCCGATGCCGCCATACTCACCCAAAACCGTGGCACGCTGTGCATCATACAGATACATTTCCGGTTGGGGATAGTTGTGGAGGTCGAGCATGTCACCGCAAGTATAATGGTTACCGCCACTTGCCGGATTCACCAGGCGGGTCGGGTCATACTGTTTCGTCCATTCGGCTATCTCTACCGTCTTGAACTGCCCCCAGGCTTCGTTGAACGGTACCCATGTACCGATACACGGATAAGAGTAGAGACAATCCATTATTTCCTTCCATTCCTTGTGATAATAGGCTTCGGATTCGGTGGAGCGTTTCAGTTCTGTTCCGTCGAAATAGCGGCGGTTCTGCCATTCCGGATTACGGTCACCGCTCGGCATATCCTGCCATACGATGATACCCAAACGGTCACAATGTGTGTACCAACGTGCCGGTTCCACCTTGATATGCTTGCGAATCATATTGAAACCGAAATCTTTCGTCTTCTGTACATCATACAGCAAAGCCTCGTCTGTGGGAGCTGTATACAGTCCGTCGGGCCACCAACCCTGGTCCAGCGGTCCAAACTGGAACAAAGCCTCGTTATTTAGTTCCAGGCGTACGATGCCATCCGCGTCACGACGGGTGGAGTACTTACGCATGGCAGCATAGCTGTCCACCTTATCCACTACCTTGCCTCCGCTTTTCAGAGTCACTTTCAGCGTATAGAGGAAGGGGGAATCCGGACTCCACAACTTGGCATTCTGGGGCATGGACACCTCCACCGGCTCTGCATTGATACTTTTGCCGGTGGCTACCAGTTGATTGCCGTCATACACATTCACTTCCACAAAGTCGGAAGGGCATGCACTATTCAATTCAGCCCTCACTGTCAACAGATTACGGTCAATATCGGGAGTGATACGGAGGTTCTTGATATGTTTTCCGGCAACCGGCTCCATCCATACCGTCTGCCAGATACCGCTTACGGGAGTGTACCAGATACCTTCCGGATTGCTGACCTGCTTTCCACGGGGTTGAGGTCCTTTATCCGTTGGGTCCCAAACTTTTACGACCAACTGATTATTGCCTTTGCCAGAAAGGGCGGCAGTAATATCGAAGGAGAACGGAGTAAATCCACCCGTATGGCTGCCTACTTTCACATCATTCACCCATACATCCGTTTTCCAGTCGACAGCACCAAAGTGCAACAGCACTTGTTTTCCCTTCCAGGCAGAAGGAATTTCAAAACTGCGCTGGTAGACCAGTTCCTGGTTTTCATTGATTCTTTTTCCAACTCCGGACAAGGAGGATTCGATGGCAAAAGGAACAAGTATCTGCCCTTCGAACTCTGCCGGAAGATGCTCACCTTTATTTATAACGGCATAATTCCACAGTCCGTTCAAGTTCTTCCAGTCACTCCGTTCCATGATGGGACGAGGATATTCGGGCAACACATTCGCGGGATTGATCTGGGATGCCCAGTCCGTTTTGATTTTATCACCTGCCGGCTTCCATTGCGCCGAGCTTCCGATTGCAAACAACGTCAAGAATGACGATATGAGGAAAAATCTTCTCATAGTATTATAACTTTTTATTGGTTTCTACGAAAGCAAAGATAAGCCGATTCAGAAAAAAAGAATAGAAATTTCGAACCAATAAATAGTATTTTTGTGGAATATCAAGGTATTACCGTCTCATTTTATCAAAGAAATTCATCAAAGGCACCTTTTTCCGCTTTTCTTGCCACGCCTATGACAAGGTTTTGCCTTCCCATTGGCAAGACTTTGCCACCGCGTTGGCAAAACTTTGCCATAGGCGTGGCAAAAGTTTGCCAAGGCAGTGACAACTTGTTGGCAAAATACCTCCCTGATATACAAGGAGTAGCAAACAATAGACAGCAGGGAACGACTAATATCCCGGATTCTGCTGGTTCTCCAATGCCGGATTGGCATTTATCTCATCCTGCGAAATAGGAAGCACAATCTTCTCGAAAGTACGGTCGATTGTTTTTCCACGGTGACTCACCGGAATATCTTGAAAATCGTCGTTGAATTCGATGGTTCTGCCCATACGCATCATGTCGAAGAAGCGTTGTCCTTCACCAAAAAGCTCCTTGCTGCGCTCGTCCAGAATCATATCATCGGTAATGGTAGCGGCAGTGGCCGGTGCCAGTCCGGGAGAACGCCTGCGGATTTCATTCAGGTAACCGGTGGCGGCATCTGCGCCTGCTTCCTGCTTCGTGGAGTGCAAGGCTGCTTCGGCGGCAATCAGATATATCTCGGAAAGACGGATTATCTTGATATTGACGGCTGTATTGGTTGCCTTGCCGTCACCTGCCAGGGTGGTACTACCCATATACTTGTAGCAGGCTCCCTTGCGTTCAATCTCATTGTCCACCCAGTATTCATCGTTGTCCATGATTCCCCAACGCACATCCGTCTCGTCTTCACCCAGACGGTTCAGGAAATAATCGCTGGCAAGATACCAGCCCATGGCATTCTTCAACTGTCCGTAGCGCATCAGGTAAAAGCCCAAAGAAGAAGTTCCCAGGTCTGATTCCTCAGTGGTGATGCCCAGCTCAAAGATGGACTCGGAACCAAACTGCTTGCTCCAGGAAGCCGTCCAATCGGCAGGCTCATACAGTTTGTACACACCGCTTTCTATAATCTCCCGGGCAGCGTTCAAAGCACCGTCATAATCTTCCATATAGAGTTTCACACGCGCTTGCAGGGCTATGTTGGTGTAATAGTCCGCATATCCGCTCTGCTTTGTCTTCTTCTTGGCAAGCAGGGCCGCCCCGTCCGACAAGTCCTGCAGAATCTGGCGATAGTTCTCCTCCACAGTAGCACGGGTGGGCTGGGCGTTCACCGTAAGCGGCTCGGTTACATTGGGAACTCCATAAGAGGTCTTGTTGTAATTGTAAGGAAGCCCGTAGAGACGGACCAAATCGAAATAGAACAGCGCCCTCAGAGTCAACGCCTGCCCTTTGGCTTCGGAAAAGTCTTCCATACTGCCCGATTCTTCCAGCTTCTCAATGTTGCTCAACAAGGTGTTGACCTGCAGAATGCAGTAATATCCACGGCTCCAGAAACCGGAATAAGTATTGCTGTTGGAAGTGTGGTTGAACGTATAGAATGCATCCAGTCCGCGTCCGGCAGCAAAAATCGTGAGGTCACCGCCCTTGGCATCACCGTACATAAAAAGGTTTCTGCCGTAATAGGACGATGAGGTCATCGCACTCATCACACCGTTGATAACCACCTGCGCATCGGCTACCGTACCGACAGCACCTTCTGCATTTCCGGAGTTGGTGGGCTGCATATCCAGAAAATCGTCACACGAAGTGAATGTAAAGGCACCAAGTATCACAAGTGCCAATAAATGATATATCTTTTTCATTGTTAGTTCCTCCAGTTCATTAAAATTTCAATTCAACGCCAACGACAAATGTTTTTCCGATAGGGGTTTCCCAACCACGTGTGCCGTATTCGCTCACTTCGGGGTCTGCCTCCTTGTATTTGGCTATTGTCCAAAGGTTGCTGGCAGTGAAGAAAAGGCGGGCATTCTCGATGAAAGCCTTGCGGGTCATGGCTTTGGGCAGCGTATAGGCCAATGAGAGATTCTTCAAGCGCAGATAACTGGCATTGAACAAGTGGCGGCTGCTGTATTGTTGCGGGTCATCGAGGTCTACACCTTCGATACGGGGCTCTGTACCGTTCGTATGGTCTGGCGTCCAAAGGTTGTTGTAGTAGCTTTTAGCACGGATACGCTCCCAATAATAACCGTCGTCGGCCACATCCATGTAGGCTCCATCGTACAAGTCTCCTCCTATCTTATAGGTAAAGCCCAACGAAAGGGCTATGCCTTTGTAGGAGACCGAGGTATTGATGCCCCCATACACTTTGGGAACGGCATTGCCGATGATGGTGTAGTTGGCATTGTTATAGTCATAAGTAGCTCCGCGTCCGTTATACTCAAAATCTCCGGCCTTGCCATTCTTGGGGTCATTTACATAGTAGACGTTCTTGCCGTTGGTCTTGTCCACACCTGCCCATTCGTATCCATAGAAAGCCAGCGTGGACTGACCTTCCCGGTATACATATTGCGCACGGCTGTCGCTACTGGTGGGGTCGTACCAGATAATGTCCGCACCGCCATACAACTCTTTCACCTCAGAACGGAGGAAGGTTGCGTTGACGCCGGCACTCCATAACCATCCTTTACTATCAATGATGTCACCACTCAACTCCACCTCTACCCCATGGTTGTTGATGCATCCTACGTTCCGCAACGTAGAGGAAAATCCCGTAACCATCGAAATGGGAACATCCTGGAGCAGGTTCTTCGAATCACGGTTGAAGTATTCCACCGTACCGCGCAGACGCTGGCCGAAGAAGCCGAAGTCGATACCCACATTCGTGTTGTAGCTCGTCTCCCAAGACAGCTTGTCATTGGTGACGGTAGTGATTGTACCGCCCGGGTTACCCATGTACTTACTGGTATAGCTCATCAAGCTCATATAGCCGTAATTGTCCGAAGGCAGCGTACCGTTAATACCATAAGAGGCACGTATACGCAGGTTGCTCAGGAAAGAATATTTGCTCATAAAACCCTCGCGCATGATGTTCCACGCTCCTGCCACTGACCAGAAGTTTCCCCAACGTTCCTGCTTGCTGAGCCGGGAAGAACCGTCGCGGCGGTAAGAACCGGAAATGAAGTAGCGTTCATCGTAATTATAATCTAACTTGGAGAGCACGGACACCATCGAGTTTCCCCAGGAATATCCGGCAGAAGTCTGCGTTCCGGCAGTAGAAACTGTATGAATGGTGCTGACCGCAAGATTGCTTCCTGTGGCACGCACATAGTCTGTCTTGTTCTTCTCCGCTTCGAAACCCACCATGGTGCCAACTGTGTGTTTGTCGAAGGTGCCGGTATAATTGGCGGTAGTGGAGGTAACCATCTTCTCGTATGTAGTACGGTATTCGTTGACATTCCCATTGTCTGCCGAGCCTTTATAGTGATTGGCACTGTAATAGATATGGTCTTTTACAGTAGTATTGTCGTAAGAGTAGATAGAACGAAGGTCCAGGCCCGGCATCAGATGCAGGGTGAGCGTCTCCGCAGCTATGATTTTGGTACTGGTAGAACCGTTCTCCCACTCTTTGTCATAATAAAGCCCATTGTAGGCGTAGCTACCGTAACGTTCGGTCCAGAGCTCGCCGGTCTTGTAATCAGTGGGCCAGTAGAGTCCCCACAGCAAGTTACGGGTCTGCATGAAGTAATTACTGCCCGTGTTGCGTGTATCATTATAACCGCTTTTCTTGGTACGCGCCAGGCTGGCATTGGTGGTCAGTTCAAGGAATTTCCCCACCTTCTGGGTGAGGTTCAGGCGACCGGAAACACGGTCGAAGCTGTTCATCTTCAAACGTCCTTCGTCCTGGGTATAGGAAAGGGAAGTGTAATAGTTGGTATTCTGCGTAGCACCGCTGACGGACATATCGTAGGTCTGGTAAATGGCGGTACGGAAATATGCCTTGTCCCAATCGTAGTATTTGCCTCCACGCCCGGAGTTGTCGTACTCAAGGATATTGACGTTCTCGTAAGCTCCCGTACCATTTGTGGTAAATTGGTAGCCATGTTTGTTGAAACGGCTGTTCAACTGGCCTATGGCATAGGCTGCCGCCTTTTCGTCCGTTTCGCCCTTACCGCTTGTACGGGCATCGTGAAATACGGTGTAGAGCATATTCACATTCTCCTGTACGCTGGCCGTTTCATAGTTGTCCGTTGCCCAGCAGGGCGTGAAGCCCACTTCGGCTTTCAGCGTCACCACCGGCTTGCCAATCTGTCCTTTTTTGGTAGTAATCAGAATGACGCCGTTTGCCGCACGCGACCCATAAAGCGAGCTGGCCGCCGCATCTTTCAATACAGAAATAGATTCGATGTCTTCCGGGTTCAACGTATTCATGATGTTGTTGGTAGAATAGAGCTCACCGCTCATCTGCCCCGTATTGCCCGAAGAGACCGGAACACCGTCCACTACATACAACGGTTCATTCCCGGCATTCATAGAACCTATGCCACGGATGCGGATGGCCGGTGCGGAACCCGCCTGGCCGGAATTATTCGTCAGTTGCAAGCCCGCCACTTTACCGTTCAACGCGTTTTCAAAGCTGGTCGTCGGAATGTCTTTCAGCGCATCCGCTTTCACTAAAGAAGCCGAACCTGCATAGCTGCTCTTTTTGACCGTGCCGTAAGCCACCACCATCACTTCATCCAGCAGTTCCGAATCCGATTTCAGCACCACCTTCATAGCAGGCTTTATGGCAGCTTCTACTTTCTGCATACCTACAAAAGAGACAATCACTGTCTTTGCCGTGCCCGGCACATTCAAGATTGTAAATTTACCTTCGATATCGGTCACGGCCCCCAGCGTTGTGCCCTTCACCAATACCGATGCCCCAATAATCGGCTCATTGTTGTCCTCGGCAAATACTGTTCCCGAGACCGTAGACGTCTGAGCCATCACTCCCGCCCCCATAACCAGGCAGACAATGATTAACAAGAAGAATTTCTTTCTCATGCTTCTCTTCCTTAAAATTAGTCAATCAAAACACTTTTTAATATCCAAACGCTGCAAAGGTATGTATCTTTTTCAAAAAGAAAAGCAATAGTATTCAAAAAGCTTCATTTTGATTGTATTTTAAGCCAAACACAAGCAATATGTCTATAACCTAAGCATTCCAAGCAATAAGTATGATGCTGGATACGGAAATATAAGCAATGCCAAAGAAGATATATCCGGATTTTAAGATATGACACGTCCCGGCATACAACTTTTTTCGTAACTTTGCACAGTTTTAAAATACACTGAACGAATGGAGTTTAAGTATGACGTTATTGTAATCGGCGCCGGACACGCAGGATGCGAAGCCGCTGCCGCTGCTGCAAACCTGGGTTCGAAGACTTGTCTTATCACAATGGATATGAACAAAATCGGACAGATGAGTTGTAACCCGGCAGTGGGAGGCATCGCCAAAGGACAGATAGTACGCGAAATAGACGCCTTGGGAGGATATATGGGATTGGTGACAGACCAGACAGCCATACAGTTCCGTATACTGAACCGTTCCAAAGGTCCCGCTATGTGGAGTCCGCGCGCGCAGTGCGACCGCAACAAATTCATCTGGGCATGGAGAGAGATACTGGAAAATATCCCCAACCTGCATATCTGGCAGGATACCGTGCAGGAAATCCTCGTTGAAAACGGTGAGATTACGGGAGTAGTCACATTATGGGGAGTAACGTTCCATGCCAAATGTGTAGTACTCACCGCAGGAACTTTCCTCAATGGACTGATGCACGTGGGACGTACCATGCTTCCAGGCGGACGTATGGCAGAACCTGCATCCTACCAATTAACCGAATCCATCGCAAAGCATGGCATCACCTTTGGACGCATGAAGACGGGAACCCCCGTACGCATAGATGGACGCAGCGTGCATTATGAGGATATGGAAATCCAAGACGGAGAATGTGACTTCCACAAGTTCTCGTTCATGGACACTCATGTACGCCATTTGAAACAGCTCCCTTGCTGGACCTGCTTCACCAACGAAGAAGCACACCGCATCCTGCAGGAAGGTCTGCCGGATTCTCCCCTTTTCAACGGACAAATCCAAAGTATCGGCCCACGTTATTGCCCCAGTATAGAAACCAAGATTGTGACTTTCCCCGACAAACCGCAGCACCAGCTTTTCCTGGAGCCCGAAGGGGAAACAACCCAAGAGCTCTACTTGAATGGATTCTCTTCTTCATTGCCCATGAACATCCAGATTGCAGCATTGAAACAGATACCGGCGTTCAGAGACCTCGTCATCTACCGCCCGGGCTATGCCATCGAATACGACTTCTTTGACCCCACCCAACTGAAACATACGCTGGAAACGAAGAATATAAAGAATCTGTTCTTTGCCGGACAAGTAAACGGAACAACCGGTTACGAGGAAGCAGCTGGACAAGGAATCATGGCAGGTATCAACGCCCACATCAATTGCCACGGCGGAGAACCGTTCACCCTTGCAAGGGATGAAGCATATATCGGCGTTTTAATCGATGACTTGGTAACAAAAGGAGTGGACGAGCCTTACCGTATGTTTACTTCCCGTGCCGAATATCGCATCCTGCTCCGTATGGATGATGCGGACATGCGACTCACGGAAAAAGCCTGGAAGCTGGGACTCGCCAAGGAAGAGCGGTACAAGCTGCTGACAGAAAAACGTGAAGCCGTGAACCGAATTATAGACTTCGCGCGGAATTACTCGATGAAACCGGCATTAATCAATCCGGTATTGGAGCAGCTCGGCACAACTCCACTGCGCCAGGGATGCAAATTGATAGATTTGATAAACCGTCCGCAGATAACGATTGAGAACATTGCCGAACACGTCAGTGCCTTTAAACGAGAACTGGATAAAATATCCGATAGAAAGGAAGAAATTGTAGAAGCTGCAGAAATACTCATCAAGTACGAGGGATACATCGGACGCGAACGGATTATTGCGGATAAATTGGCAAGATTGGAAAGCATCAAGATAAAAGGTAAGTTTGACTATAATTCCATTCAATCCCTTTCTACCGAAGCTAGACAGAAGCTGATGAAGATAGATCCGGAAACAATAGCCCAAGCGAGTCGGATTCCGGGAGTATCTCCAAGCGACATCAACGTGCTACTGGTACTTTGCGGACGATAGAGCGCAAAGTTCCACGTGAAACAAAGAATTCAATAAACGTATTAAATAAACTGATTATGAGCAAAGAAACTCTTACCAAAAGCATCCGAGAAATACCCGACTTCCCCATTCCGGGAATTCTATTCTACGATGTAACTACCTTGTTCAAGGAGCCTACCGCCTTGCAGGAACTCTCGGACACACTATACGAGATGTATAAAGACAAAGGCATCACCAAAGTAGTGGGTATAGAATCAAGAGGATTCATTATGGGCCCCATTCTCGCCACCAGACTGGGGGCAGGCTTCGTACCTATCCGCAAGCCGGGAAAGCTTCCTGCAGAAACCATTGAAGAAAGCTATGATAAAGAATATGGCAAAGACACCGTGCAGATGCACAAGGATGCCATCAATGAAGACGATGTAGTATTGCTACACGACGACTTGCTGGCAACCGGTGGAACAATGGAAGCCGCCTGCAAACTGGTGAAACAGATGAACCCCAAGAAAGTGTATGTAAACTTCATCATCGAGCTGAAAGAGCTTCATGGCAAGGATGTGTTTGGAGATGATGTGGAAGTGGAGGCTGTGCTGTCGCTTTAGCCATTTCATATTTCACCACAGATTACACAGATTAACACAGATTATTTATCCACCACAAAATACAGTTTTATCGAAGAGAAATCTGCGCTAATCTGTGTAATCTGTGGTGAAACGTCGGTATTATGGAAGAACTCAGAACTAACGACTACCTCAAAGGGATTGTATCCAACCTTC
>ENA-OZHH01001332-OZHH01001332.1-human-gut-metagenome-genome-assembly--contig:-NODE-1332-length-11882-cov-3.642851_pt1 | contig 11882 bp, 8 predicted proteins | sample MGYA00244045_ERZ653684 | MGnify/ENA primary metagenome ERZ653684 (study PRJEB26926, sample SAMN06165264) | human gut metagenome | biome: ENVO:00009003; feature: ENVO:2100002; material: ENVO:00002003... | reverse complement strand
CGTCGGCAGCGTCAGATGTGTATAAGAGACAGTTCTGATCCATTTTAATATCTTCTGCAAATTCTTTGTTCATAGAAACCTTGATTGCCTGACTGGATCCGTATTCTGTAGTTTTAATTGAATAGCCACCGTTGGCATTTCGCTCTGCCGTACATCCTGCCTGTTCTGCTGATTTCCGCAACTGCTCAAAAAAAGCATCCTCAGACATTCCCTTTGTATAATCCACACCTATGCCATTGATAGTGATTTTTCCATCTACATTTCCGGTTGGCTGAGGAATATCATAAGTGGCAGCCTGTGCTTCCTGATCAACATGCAATGTATAGGTGCCCGGTGTCACGCTGTCTGAAATATCCATACGATCTACTTCTTTGGAATACACACGCACATCACACGATCCATCAAGAAGTGTCTTTGTGTTGTACTCCGTATCCGCAGAAATACGATCTACTTCTTCTTTGAGTTTATCAACCTCTTTTTGAATACTTTCACGATCACTTAGTGAGTTTGTTCCATTCGCTGCCTGCACACAAAGTTCGCGCATTCGCTGCAAAATACTGCTCACTTCATTTAATGCGCCATCTGCAATATTAAGTACGGATTCTCCATCCGCCGCATTGGATTCTGCCTGATCTAAAGCATCAATCTGTGCTTTCATCTTGTTCGAAATGGCCATACCCGCCGGATTATCTCCTGCCTTGTTGATCTTATAACCACTGGATAAACGTTCCATAGAAGCACTCAGCTTATTTTCGGTCCGAAGTAACTGTTTGTTGGTGATTACTGCGGACATATTACGATTAATCTTCATAAAATTTTCCTTCCATACAAAATTTGGCTTCCATGCCAGAATTTGATCATCCCTGTCAATTCATCTATTTGTTATATCGTCCCGTTTTTGTATTTTTTTAACCACATAACACGTATAATTTGCATTTCATGGGAAATCGTATTATAATAGCACCATTATAAAGACAATTTGCAAAGGAGGATTTATCCAATGGCTAAGGTTACCAAGGATACTATGATTGGAGAGCTTCTTCAGATCGACGCAGATATTGCACCTATGCTTTTAAATATTGGCATGCATTGTCTCGGATGCCCATCTTCACAGATGGAAACTATTGCTGAGGCTGCTATGGTTCACGGAATTGAGCCTGACGATCTGGTGAATGATATTAACGATTTCTTAGAGCATGATTTAGCTTAATAATAAAAAGACTGCACAATTTGTGCAGTCTTTTTATTATTGGGTCATTACAGTTGTGCAAGTGTCTTCAGTGCACTCGGTCCTGTAATCCATTTTCCATGTTCTTCTAAATGTGCGCCAGCTGCAGGTGTGTAATTCCGCTGAACTGCATACTCGCAAATAATGTTGCATATTTTGTTAAATTGCTCGGGCGTATGTCCGTCTTTATGAATTACTAAGAAAAAGCGATTCTTCTGCTCATTCTTATACAGGTCATTGCGACCTTCATAATATCCTTCCAACACATGGGCAAGTCTCTCCACCTGCTCCATATTTACAAATTCAAACATTTTTGCCAGATCAGTTGGAACTTCTGTTGTCTGACTCTTTGTCTGATCCGGTTCTGTTTCTTCCTTTGCAGCTTCACTCTTCTCGCGAATTTTATTAAAAAGGCCGATAATATCATCCGCCCCCTTATTTTCCAAGGTTCCCTGATTACCGGAAGACTGTGCAAACATTTCATCATCATCCGGTTCGGTGAATTTTGAAAAGCGCGTATCCAATTCCTCAGGATATTCCACTTTTGTAATCACAAGAATAAGAGATTCGGAAGACAACGGGATGGCCTCTACCATCAGTGGATTGTCATTTGCCTCAAAGCCAAACTCATAATTGGCCTGCTGTATCATGTCATGGAAAAGCCCCTTTGCTTTCTCAGATCCATAAGCTAACTCACTGAGATTGATCTGTCTCTCCGCCAGATCCTGTTTCGTTAATGTGCAACGAATCTGATTTTCATTTACTTTTTCAATTTTCATCACAATCACATCCTTACCTTGAAAATCTCTTGTAAATTGTACACTTATTATAATCAAATGATTCTTTGTTGTAAAGTTTGCAGGCATTAAAAATTTATAAACTCAAAAACATTTTTTAAAATAATGCTTGCTTTTAAAAAACAAGTATGCTATAAGTTTATGCATGAGATGCGTTTTACTCCCCAATAAAACGTATGGAAAATAAAAATTTAATCTTGTCTGGACGATATGAAATTCTGGATACCCTTGGCCATGGGAATGATGGAATTGTCTATCTGGTCAGACATCAGTCTTTAGAGATGAATCGTGCATTGAAACTTTTTCCCAAAAAAGGAGCACCTTCACTCTTCGCTATTTCGGAGGCAAAAATTTTAAAGACAGTCCAGCATCCGGGAATCCCAACTATTTATGATTTTGAAGAAGATGAATCTTTTTTCTATCTTGTGGAAGAATATATCCAGGGTGTTTCTTTAGAAGAATTTTTACTCCATCAACAGTCTATTTCCCAGAATTTATTTTTTAATTTTTGTGAGCAGCTTTGCGATATATTTGCTTATCTGCATACTTTATGCCCAAATCCAATTGTTTATCAGGATCTGAAACCAGAGCATATTATAGTATGTGAATTACAAATTAAATTAATCGATTTTAGCGTTGCTTCATTTATTGCCAACTCTGGAAATGACTTCAATCATTTGGGAAATCACGCGTTTTCGGCTCCTGAACTATCATTGAACGAGCCTATTACCCCCGTGTCCGATATTTACAGCATCGGGAAGATCATTGACTTTATGCTTCCCTTCGTAAATGCCCCTCTTTCCCGAAATATTCTGTATATTACCCAAAAAGCAACAAATCCGGAACCAATGTTCCGTTATCAGACGGTTTGTGAACTGTCTGATGCACTTAATAAAACAAAAGAAAGTTTGGGTAAAACGCATCTCTTGCAGAAAATCGCTGTAATCGGAAGTCATTCCGGATGCGGTTGCACACATATAGCAATATCCCTAGTCTCCACGCTGAACTATCTCGGTCATCACGCTGTGTATCAGGAAGAAAACTGGACCAATTGTCTGAGAAAAGCACTGCTTGAGATGGATCAGATTCAGGAACACAATGGATGCTATTATTACCAATGTTTTCAGGGCTACCCCAAATATGATACCGGCATCGAAGTTCCCTCTCCCGAAGGTGTTCTTTGCGTGATGGATTATGGATGCACTTATACGCTTCAAGATCTTATTTCTGCAGACATTGTTCTTTATGTCTGTGGTGGTGCACTTTGGCACAGGGCCGATGCAATGATTGAAGATCAAATACTAAAACATTTGGGTTCACGCCTGAAATTCGTTGCTAATTTATGTGATCGCAATTCTGCTATCTATCACGCCAGAAAATTCTCATCGCCCGTATATCCATATCCGTTTGATACTAAAATATTTCAGGCAAATGAGAATAAATTGGACTTTGTCCACTGGCTATCCTTAGAGAAAGGCAGGAAATATTCATTATTACATTTAGTAAAAAGAAACCGTTTTTTCCGACACCTGCTACCGTAGGAATCTGCGGGGTTAGTGTCAATATCGGAGTCACACATTTATGTATTGCGTTGTCTAATTTTTTACATAGCAGATACCTTGTTTCCACCGCCTATATGGAAATGAATGCAAGTCATGAAATTGCTCTTCTCAATAAAAGGGAAGAAGCCACACTCGACTCAAAGCTTTATTTCCGGAAAAAAGGTGTCGACTATTACCCGGATCTTACCATTCGTAAAATGACAGAACTTCTTCACAGAGACTATGAATATTCCATTCTGGATTTCGGAGTTCTGACGCCACATACCAGGCCGGAATTTCTGCATTGTGACAAACGGATTGTCTTATGTAATGTCAGCCCATGGAAAACCACACAATTTGATAAATTTGTTCACAAACTAAAAAAATATAAAGTGCCTTTGGAGGAGGTCAAATTTGTAAATGCATATGGGGATATGATAAAGAAAAATCAGGAACAGATTTACAAGCAATATGGTATCCGGGTTGAACCTGCCCCTCTTCTCTGTAATCCATTTCACATTACCTCTGGATGTTTTCACTTTTTTGAACAACTTATGAAAGGAGAATAGTTATCACAATGCCAAACAATAATAACTTTCAGCTGCTTATTGAATTTCGGCCAGAGGTATATCAGGCACTTGTTGTTACATTTTCTGATGTGCCTTTACCAAATACAAAATAACAAATAACAATTGGTCCTCAAAATATAAACAAAAATATAAACATGGAAAAGATTCAGGCAGGGGTCTCAATGCAAATCAGACTCTTAACCGTTTGAATGAAAAAAGATACAGGGGACCGGCGTATTTTAGAGATACCCTGTCCCCTATGCATTCATTTATTATAAGAAAGAACTGTTTTCACATTTCTTAATTTTCCCTTATATCATTTGAATCTATATAAGCACAATGCTATAATCGGATTGGAAACTGATTACACATAAGGAAGGATTACATATGAAGAAAAAAACTATACCGATTTTAACTGTTTGTGCTCTTATCGTAATCATTGTAGCCATCATCGGCGGTTCCGTGCTTCTTCGCAAATATACACCAAGCAAAGAACACAAAGATTTAACCTCATATTATAATATTACCGCAGATAATCAGGTTGCAATTGTATTGAACAATGAACTTACCTCCTCGTATGCCACTTTAATTGATGGCCATATTTACGTGGATTACAATTTCGTTCACGACACTTTAAACTCCCGTTTTTACTGGGATCATAACGAAAATATTCTTCTTTATGCTACCTCCCGGGATTTGATCTCGGCTGAAGCAGACAGCAACAAATATTTAATTACCAAATCATCCGTAGATTATGGAAGACCTGTTGTAAAGGCAAATTCCGATTCTGCATATATTGATTTGGACTTTGTAAAAGAATATACCGATTTGACTTACAAATATATTAAGGACCCAAACCGCATTATCATTACCAACCAATGGGGAGACTACGAGACAGCCTCCGTGAAAAAAAATTCGACTGTTCGTGTCAAAGGCGGAATTAAAAGTCCTATTTTAAAGGATATCACTGAAACCACTGATGTTACAGTCATTGAACAGGGCGACAAATGGTCAAAGATCCTTACTGCCGATGGCATCATTGGTTATGTGCAAAATAAACGAATGTCGGATATTTCTACCAAAACACGTACCAGTGATTTTACACCGGATACTTTCGCACATATCACCAAAGATTTTAATATCTGTATGGCATGGCATCAGGTAACCAATTCTTCTGCAAATGCAAATATTGCCTCTGTTTTATCATCCACCAAAGGAGTCAATGTAATTTCTCCGACCTGGTTCTATTTAAATGATAACAATGGTAATCTTGCAAACCTTGCAAGTCTGGACTATGTAAATTACTGTCATTCACAGGGTGTGGAAGTCTGGGCACTTGTCAGCAACCTTGAAAACAAAGATGCAGATTCCGCAGAAGTATTGACACACACCTCTAAGCGCCAGAATCTGGTAAACCAGATTGTCTCTATGGCAATCCAATACAATCTAGATGGTATCAACCTTGATTTTGAATCCTTAAACCAATCAAAAGTCGGGGATGCTTATATCGAGTTTGTTCGCGAACTCTCGATTAAATGTGCCAACAATGGAATTGTGCTTTCTATAGATAATTACGTTCCAACTAGTTATACTGCCTTTTACAACCGCGCCGAGCAGGCAAACTTTGCGGACTATATCGTAATCATGGGATACGATGAACATTATGCAGGTGGCGATGCTGGTTCCGTTTCCTCCATTGGATGGGTAAAGCAGGGTGTAGCGGATACGCTTACAGAAGTTCCGGCTGATCAGATAATCCTTGGTATGCCATTCTACACAAGAGTATGGCAGCTGACACCAAAGGATACTTCTTCCAAAGATTCGTCTGACAGCAATGATAGCTCATACGATGTTTCTTCTAAAATTTATGGTATGCGCGCTGCGGATGCATTACTTACAGACAATGATGTGACAAAGACCTGGGATCAAGAAAGTGGTCAGAATTACGCGGAGTTTACCAGTGGTGATTCTACTTTCAAAGTATGGTTGGAAGATGCCAACTCAGCAGAGGAGCGTTTAAAAATCGTGAAAGATAACAAACTTGCAGGTGCCTCCTTCTGGAAACTTGGTTTTGAAACGAGTGATATCTGGAATACAATTATTAAGTATACGAACTAGCCTTCCTGCATAAATTGAATTAACTAATACAAAAGCCTTTTGCAAGCACGCAAAAGGCTTTTTCATACAATCTTTGGGAGCGCTATGCAAAAAAAATTTGAAATTTTCATGGTTGCCTGTCTTTTTATCTGTTCATTCTTTCTTGCCCGCGCTGGTGCCGCATATGTATGTGCGAAAAATCTCAATACAAAAAATCTTTGTATTGTCCTCGACGCTGGACACGGAGGTGCAGATCCCGGCAAAGTCGGATGCAATGATATCTTAGAGAAAGATGTCAATCTGTCTATTGTCCACAAATTAAAAACACTCTTTGAAAACAAAGGATTTCGTGTTGTACTTACCCGAGAAGATGACACAGTTCTCGCCGATGAAAATTCTAAAAATGTCAAAATTGAAGATTTGCGAAATCGTGTCGCACTCATCACGGAAACCATGCCAGTCATGACAATCAGCATTCATCAAAACAGCTTTCCGGATGCATCCATTTCTGGTCCACAAGTTTTCTATTTTGAACAATCAAAAGAAGGTGCAGAAATTGCTTCTGTTCTACAGGAGAGTCTGAACTCCTCGCTCAATCCACCAAAACCCAGAGCCTGTAAGGCAAACGATGACTACTATATTCTCAAAAAAACACCCACACCTACGGTTATCGTAGAATGTGGGTTCCTAAGTAATGAAACAGAAGCACAACAGTTGACTGATGAATCCTATCAGGAAAAACTCGCCCGCGCCATTTATACGGGTGCATGGAATTATCTGACTAGCTCTGCAACTTCTGCATCGACTGAATAAAACCTTCTGCAATATGATACAATCGTCTTGTCTGTACCGGATTATTCGCATTTGTTGCAAGCCCGCCTTCTTTTTTCAGCCTTGCTTCTCTGGTAATCTGTGATATTTCATAGTGTTCCAAAGAAAGATCACTTACATATGCAATTTTAATATCTATGTTTTCTGTTTCGGCATCGGTACCCTCGCGTAGTGCTTCCGTGAGTGTATCCAGATGCTCGGACAAAAACATCTGTGTATCTTCTTCATCTACAGCAATCATACCAGATACGCCGTCCTCTTTCGCCTGAAAGGAAGCAGCAACTTTTCCCAGCTTGTTCGTATCAAACAGGATGTCCACCCATCCCTTTTCCTTTTTCCCACGGACAACTTTTAAGGATACAGCCGTAACTCCATCTCCGGTCTGTACCGGAATCATAAAGCTTTCTTCTTTGGACTTCTTTGCACATAACTGAAACTGCATCGTTGCCTGCTTCATAGCACGCACATCTATGGTATTCACATCCGGATCCTCGATAATCATTGTTTCCATAACATGTTCGGCCACTTCTGCAAGTGTCTCCTGCGCCTCGGCCAATTCCTCCGGCGTTTTTATAGATTCACCAAATGCGTCGAGAACCTGCTGCTTTAAATCCTCGATTTTTTCCACAGAATCCGTAGAAAAATTATATTCTTTCCACAATTTGTCCATCATTTGATTTGGATGGCGCAGCATATTGTTGACAGCCATAATATTTGCCACACTGTTGCTGATATCATAACGATCCAGATATTCATAGACCTCCTGCGATGCGTTCAGTGCCTGCTGCACTTCCTCTAATTGCTCCTGCGCATACCGCTGCGCATCCTGTTGTACCTCTGGAGTCTCCTCTATCTGTGACAAAGCTTCTGCCAATTGCTCCGGCGTCATATTCTGCCATTGATTCTCACCTAAAAGATGTAGTTTTTCCGGACTAATCTCATCCAAAATATCCCGCACACAATTCGTCTGAAATGCAACTTCAATCTGTTGATCAATCTTTATGCCTGTTTCCTTTGCCTGCACACCATCGAAATTATCATTGATTTCATAATTCATTCCGCTCTTTTTGCTACTGCGCACTGCTGTCAGAAGATTGCGCATTGTAATGTCACTTCCTTGCTGCATCAACGCACCAAGTGCGGCTCCATCCGTCTTCTCGACCTGCGCAATCAGACGATAGATTCCGATATATCCGCTTCTTTCTTCTTCCGTAATTTCATAGTTCTGCTCTAACTTCCACAGATAACGGCTAAAGCGTTCCTGATCTTCGTTTCCGGTTTCCTGTTTGATATCTTCCGCAACCTGATTCAACTGTTCCATTGACATATCAAGTGGATTTTCTCCGCGACGAATCATCTCCAGGGTTACCGCAGGCGTCATATTTTTAAATGCGCGCTGCATTTGCTCATCCAGCGCTTTTACAATTTGTATATTCTCCTCGTAAATATCAATTCCATTGTATCCAAGAATCCTTACCGCACGCTGATTTGCTGCGCTGTTTTCCAGATTCATATCCTTGAGGAGTGATTCTGCTGCATTAGAAAAAGCTTTCTGTATGGAATCTCCCATATCACGACGCGGAGCAGTCATCAAAGTTTCATACCGTTCGTTTGCTTTTTCAAGCGCTTGCTGCATCTGGCTTCCATTATCATAAATCTCCTCAATGGTCGTGCCTGCATCAATCTGCCCGATCACATATGCCGGCTGTCCCTTTAATGCATCAAACACAGATATGGTATCAACTGCTTTTTCCACATTCTCATCTGTGGATGGAATACCCATGCTGTCCATTAAATTGCGATAATATTGCTTTTCCTGGTCTTTTAAAGATTCCACTGTATCTTCCATAGATTTGATATCAGCTTCCACTCCAAGCTTTCCCATTGTAGATTCCGCTTCCGTAGTCATAATCAAGCGATTCTCTTCCATACGCCTCTGGGATGTAATCATATTGACATCTCCTGGTCGTTTGCCTTCCCCTATCGCCTTTGCCATATGATCCAACAGCTGATTCCAGTCTATTTCACCATTCTCAATTTTTTGTGACAATTCCAGCAAATCGCTCAACGACTGCAAATGATCTCCAGTCAATGGAATCTGATTTTCAATCAGCCACTTACTGTTTGCAAGCGTCTCTTCATTAACTTCCAAACCAGCACTCTCAATAATTGCCGAGATCTGTCCTTCCATATCTGCGAAATCGCCATCAGAAATCTCACTTGTTCCTACACCGGTTTCACTGTTGGCCGCACCACTATACTGTGCCATATAAAGATTGCTGATGCTTGGCTGAAGATCATTTTTCAACAGATAGCTCAACATTTTATCGCTGATTCCATCTAATGATACCGCCTGTGAAAGTGCATCCATACTATCCTGGATATTGGCAGCTGTCGTTGGGAGGTCGTTTCCTTCCAAGGTGCGCATAATCTGCTGCGCTACTGCCGGATCCCCTGTAATATCCTGCAGCTGTTCCTCTGTCAGACGATCTCCGTATATTGAAATGTCAACGCCCGCCTTCGCAAGTACAGCCTTGATTTTATCTGTTACTGTTATAATCGTGTGACTGTCTGTTTCATTGATGGAGAAACCATTTTCCTCCATTGCTTTGTAATCTGCTGCTGAAGTTGTATTTGCAAGTACAGCAATCTCATTCTTTCGATCATCAGCTTTCATATCCTTATGCTGATCAACTTCCTGAGCAACAGTACGATTTGCTCCCGGTTTTTCATAGGTTGCCATATCTATCGTTCCATTTGCAGAAACTCCTACTGTCTTTTCAAAATGTTCCTGCTGTACGACCGTGGATTTATGATACTCCGCAACATTTGCCTGATATGCCGCAATCCCTCTTGCAGTTGCATCATCACTCAAACTGCGTGTTACATTATCCCACAAATTTTTCTGTTCAACCTGCATATTTTCACCATCCTTATACATCAGTCTCTGCTTGTGTCTTCGAAGACTGACACTCTATGTTTTATATCGGTCATTTTCCTGTAAAACTAAAGAAACCGCACGGATTTTATCACTTTGATAAAACCCTGTACGGTCTCTCTTTCCCTCTAATTAACCACTCAAACAAATTTAGAATTTGAATACTGCAACTCCATACGCAGGAAGCGGGTAAGCGATCGAATAATCTCTTCCGTCGCATTCTTTCTTTACTGCCTTATAAGACTCCTTGCGATTTTTATCCGTTCCGTTGAACTTCGGATCTTCACTGTTTAACACCAGCTTATAAGTTTTATTCTTCGGTACACCCACACGATAATCCTCACGTGCTACCGGTGTAAAGTTAATAACAAATAGCAAATTATTCTTGCCATCCTTGCTCTTTCGAACAAAACTGAAGATGCTGCGGTCCCTGTCATCTGCATTGATCCATTCGAACCCCGCCCAGGTTGTATCCTGTTCGTACATACATGGATTTGATGTATACAGATGAAGGAGTGCCTTTACCCAATCCTGTACTTTCTTATGATTTGGATCTTCCAGCAGATACCAGTCAAGCTCACGCGCTTCACTCCACTCTTGTACCTGTGCAAACTCCTGTCCCATGAACAAAAGCTTTTTGCCGGAATGTCCCATCATAAATGCATAACCTGCCATAAGATTCTTGAACTTATCTCCTTCAAGTCCCGGCATCTTATTCAGCATGGAGCATTTCAGATGTACAACTTCATCATGAGAGAGAACAAGAATATACTTCTCACTCTCGTTATAGCTCATGGCAAATGTCATCTTATTATGATTGTCTTTACGGAAATATGGATCCAGTTTCATGTAATCCAGAAAATCATGCATCCATCCCATATTCCATTTATAACTGAAATTCAATCCATCTTCTTCGACTGGACCTGTCACTTTCGGCCATGCTGTAGACTCCTCTGCAATCATTACAACACCCGGATTTCTACCGAGAATCAATGTATTGATGTGCTTAAAAAACTCAATCGCCTCAAGATTTTTATTTCCACCATAAATATTCGGAACCCACTGACCATCTTCCTTACCATAATCCAGATAAAGCATGGACGCAACTGCATCTACACGTAATCCATCTACATGGTAATTCTCAACCCACATCAGTGCACTTCCAATCAGGAAGTTCTTAACCTCATTCTTGCTGTAGTCAAAAATCTTTGTTCCCCAATCTGGATGCTCTCCTTTTCTTGCATCCGCATACTCATAAGTTGCTGTTCCATCAAACTCAACAAGACCATGTGCATCCTTAGGAAAATGCGCCGGTACCCAGTCAAGAATGACACCAATTTTATTCTTGTGGCACTCATTTACCAGATAAGCAAAATCCTCCGGTGTTCCATAGCGGGAAGTCGGTGCGTAATAACCAGTTACCTGATAACCCCAGGAACCATCAAACGGATACTCTGAAATTCCCATCAACTCAATATGGGTATATCCCATCTCTTTTACATATGATATCAAAGACTTTGCAAGATCACGATAACTGTAAAAACCATCATCATCTCTTCCTGGGTGGCGCATCCAGGAACCCGGATGTACCTCATAGATTGCCATCGGCTGCTCGTAGATTGTTTGTTTTGTAAGTGTTGCTCTGTGTTTCATCCATGTAGTATCTGTCCACTTAAAATGAGAGATATCCGTTACAATGGATGCCGTCTCCGGACGAAGCTGTGCATAATTGGCATATGGATCTGCTTTGTATAAATGTCTTCCATCCTTTGCAATGATCAGATACTTATACATGCATCCAAGCTTTACTCCTGGTACAAACAGCTCGTACACCTGTCTCTTATACACATCTCCGAGCCCACGAGACTACGCTGCATCTCG
>ENA-OZHH01001322-OZHH01001322.1-human-gut-metagenome-genome-assembly--contig:-NODE-1322-length-11951-cov-12.580027_pt1 | contig 11951 bp, 6 predicted proteins | sample MGYA00244045_ERZ653684 | MGnify/ENA primary metagenome ERZ653684 (study PRJEB26926, sample SAMN06165264) | human gut metagenome | biome: ENVO:00009003; feature: ENVO:2100002; material: ENVO:00002003... | reverse complement strand
GGAGGAACGCTATGCCAAGCAAAACCGAAGAATATCTCGCCCTTGCCCAGCGCACGGCGAATGGTCTGACCCGGCACTGGGAAAGCTGGACGGACTATTTGACCACTGCATCCCGGCTGTACAAGTACCCCTTTGCAGACCAGCTCATGATCTACGCCCAGCGCCCGGATGCCACCGCCTGCGCCGACTTTGACATCTGGAACAACCGGATGAACCGCTATGTGCGCCGGGGCGCCAAGGGCATCGCCCTGCTGGATGAATCCAGCGGATTCCCCCGGCTGCACTACGTCTTTGATGTGTCGGATACCGGGGTGCGCCGCAATTCCCGTGACCCGGAGGTGTGGCAGTACAACGACGACCTGAAGCAGCCGGTTTCGGAAATGTTGAGCAAGACCTACGGCATCAGCGGGGAGCGTATCAGCCAGCAGCTTGCCGATGTTGTTGGGAAACTGGTGGCAGATTACTGGGACAACAACGGCGGCGACATTCGTGCCATCGTTGACGGCTCGCTTTTGATGGATTATGATGAAGCCGGGGTGGAGATGCAGTTCAAGTCTGCCGCCACCATCAGCGTCACCTACACGCTGCTGGAACGCTGCGGGTTTGAGCCTGCCGGGTGGTTCGACAAGGACGATTTTCAGGCGATCTACAATTTTTCCACCCCGGATGCTGTCTTTGCCCTTGGTGGAGCCGTCAGCGACATGAGCCGTGAGGTGCTGCGGAACATCGAGCGCACCGTGAAAACCACCATTCGCCGCCGCAATGCAGAAAGGAGTCAATATGAATACGAACAGCAGGAACGTGACCTACTCGACCGTCGGGGACTACCAGCTCCCGAACCTGATCCTGAACCAGCCCCGGAAGCCGCTGGGCAAGTACGGCAGGCTGCGCCGGACCTACCTGAAACAGCATCGCCCGGTGCTGTACCACACGATGCTGATGAACGGGAGCCTGTATCCGCACCTGATGGAGGTGGAGCAGACGGCAGAGAGCCGGATGCAGCAGACCATGGAGCAGCTTCTGAAGCAGGACCCAGCCCCGGACAAAGCGCAGAATCAACTGATGTGGGTGCAGCACATGAACAGCCTGAAAGCACAGGCAGAGGAACTGGTGCTGACGGAGCTGATCTACAGCTAAGTTTTCTGGATGCGAACATCCCCACCGAAGCCCAGCAAATTGAAAAAATCGACCAAGCGGAGAGCGAAAAAACGCCCTCCGCTTTTGTTTTGTCGCAGGCTGAAATCGAGAACGAACTGCGTAAGCATGGTTCTGGGTTTGCAGGTGGCAAGCAACGCATTATGGCACTGTACCAGACCCAGCCTGACCGAAAACTCCGTGCCAAGGCGTTGGCAAAGGAGTACGGCATCGGTGGGCACTCCCACGATTTTCTGGACGGAAGCCGGGGTTTTGTGAACCACGACTGGAAGGGTCTGGAATTTGACCATTACCCTGACCACCAGAAAATCACCCTGAAATGGGCGCAGGTGGAAAAGTATATCGACCTTATGATTCAGTCCGACCGCTATCTGACAGATGAGGAAAAGGAACAGCGTGCTACCAGACAGGAAGCATCCAACTACAATGTCGGGGATGAAGTTGTGGTAGACCTGCCCACCAGAACGATTGAAGGTACCATCGGCTATGTTGGCGAAACCGATGTGCGCATCGACACCAGTGCGCACGGGCAGTCTTGGGACAATGAGGTTATTAACAAGCAGCAGTTTGAGCAGGGGCTGCGACAGAGTGCGACTGCTCAGCGTGTGGATAAAATGCTGGCGCAGGCAGAAGCCATCGCCAAGGAATCCGAAGTGCCTGAATACGAACGTTTCTCTGTCCGAAAAGTCGTTGACGGTAAAATGCCGCTTTTTGCTATCTGGGATGATCTTTATGATGACTACTGTGAAACCAATCACGCCGTTCCACAGTTTTCTAACGAGAAGCAGGCAGAATCTTATCTGGAAAATCTGAAAAAAGAAGTTGCAGACAGAGAAGCCGCCGAGTGGCTCAAAGTCGAACACGCAAAATTTTTAGCAGACAAGGACGAGCCGGAGCCGTCTGACGAAGAACTGGATGAACTGCCGATCTCAACGGTCATTGACGGCGAAGTGCAGACTTTCCCGGATGCCGCAGCTTTGGATAAAGCCGTCAACGCAGAACCTGAGTCTGAACCTGTCGGGAATTTCCACATCACAGATGAACATCTGGGCGAGGGCGGCGCAAAGCAGAAGTACGCAAGAAATATCGAGGCCATCAAAACCCTGTTCCAGCTGGAACAGGAGCATCGTGGTGCCACCGCCGAGGAACAGCAGGTGCTTTCCCAGTATGTAGGCTGGGGCGGTCTGGCAGACGCTTTTGACCCCGGCAAAGATAGTTGGGCAAAAGAGTACACCGAACTGAAAGGGCTGCTTTCCGAGGATGAGTATGCTGCTGCCCGTTCCAGCACTCTGAACGCCCACTACACCAGCCCCACCGTTATCCGTGGTATCTATGATGCCGTGGAGCGCATGGGCTTCCGGTCTGGCAACATTTTGGAGCCGTCCATGGGCGTGGGCAACTTCTTCGGAATGCTGCCGGACACCATGCAGGACAGCCGTTTGTACGGCGTGGAACTGGACAGCATCACCGGGCGCATTGCCAAGATGCTGTACCCGCAGGCAGACATTACAGTGGCTGGATTTGAGACCACTGACCGCCGTGATTTCTACGATCTGGCGGTGGGCAATGTGCCTTTCGGTCAGTACAAAGTCAACGACAAGGCGTACAACAAGCTGGGATTTTCCATCCACAATTATTTCTTTGCGAAAGCTATCGACCAAGTGCGTCCGGGCGGCGTGGTGGCATTCGTCACCAGCCGCTACACCATGGACAGCAAGGACAGCACCGCCCGCAAGCACATGGCAGAGCGTGCCGATCTGCTGGGTGCCATCCGTCTGCCGAACAATGCGTTCCGTGCCAATGCTGGCACAGATGTTGTCAGCGACATTATCTTTTTGCAAAAGCGTGACCGCCCCATCGACCATGAGCCGGACTGGGTGCAGCTCGGCAAGACCGAGGACGGCTTTGCCATCAACCAGTATTTCGTGGACCACCCGGAGATGATTCTGGGCGAACTGACCACCGAAAGCACCCAATACGGACGGGAGGAACTGACGGTTGCCCCCATCGAGGGCGCAGTGCTGGCCGACCAGCTTGCCGAAGCGGTACAGCATATTGAGGGCCAGTATGTTGAAGTCGAGGTGGAAACACCAGATGTTGCGGATGCAGAAGTCGAGCGCAAGACGCTCCCCGCTGACCCGGATGTAAAGAATTTCTCCTATGCCGTGGTGGACGGTGAGGTGTACTACCGAGAAAATTCGATTATGACGCAGGTGGAGTTGTCCGATAATGCCAAAGCCCGTGTCACCGGCATGGTGGAACTGCGGCAGATCGTCAACCAGCTGATTCAGGAGCAGCTGGACGATTACCCGGATGAGGACATTAAGGCAACCCAAGCAAAGCTGAACACAGCTTATGACGTTTTTACCGCAAAATACGGTCTGCTCAACGACCGCAAAAATGGGCGTTTGTTTGAGGATGATTCTTCCTACTATCTGCTCTGCTCTTTGGAAAATCTCGATGAGAATAAACAGCTCAAAAGCAAGGCGGATATGTTCACCAAGCGAACGATTCGCCCGGAGCGCACCGTCACCAGCGTGGACACCCCCAGCGAAGCACTGGCAGTGTCCATTGGAGAACATGGCCGTGTTGATCTGCCCTATATGGCGGAACTTCTCGGCTCTCCCGGCGATTATGAGCGTATTACCACAGAGCTGCAAGGCGTGATTTTCAAAGACCCTTCTGCGGATGCAGATGAGCCGGAAGCAGGCTGGCAGACTGCGGACGAGTATCTTTCCGGCAATGTGCGGAATAAACTGCGCATGGCTCAGCTTGCCGCTGAAAGCCACCCGGAGTTCAAGATCAATGTGGAGGCTTTGACCAAAGCGCAGCCGAAGGACCTTGAAGCATCAGAAATCGACATCCGACTGGGTGCCACATGGCTGAATCCCGCCATTGTGCAGCAGTTTATGATGGAGACTTTTCAGCCGCCCTACCGCATCCGCTATAACAACCTGATCCAAGTCCGCTACTCTCCATTTACGTCCGAATGGCGCATCGGCAACAAATCTGCCGCCGGAATGTATGATATCATGTCCACCGAAACCTACGGCACCCACCGGGCCAACGCCTACAAGATTTTGGAGGACACCTTGAATTTGCGGGACTGCCGCATTTATGATACCATTGAGGAGGATGGTAAAGAGCGGCGTGTCCTGAACCAGAAGGAGACGATGCTTGCCCAGCAGAAGCAGCAGGCCATCAAGGATACCTTTGCAGGCTGGGTTTGGCAAGACCCGCAGCGGCGGAATCTGCTGGTGAAGCAGTATAACGAGTTGTTCAATAGTACCCGGCCCCGCGAGTATGACGGAAGCCATATCCATTTTGTCGGTATGAACCCGGAGATCAATCTGCGGGAACATCAGCGCAATGCAGTTGCTCATGTGCTTTATGGTGGGAACACCCTGCTCGCCCACGAGGTGGGTGCCGGCAAAAGTTTTGAGATGGCAGCTTCGGCAATGGAATCTAAGCGTTTGGGCCTGTGTCAGAAAAGCCTGTTCGTGGTACCCAACCATCTGACCGAGCAGTGGGCCAGCGAGTTCCTGCGGCTATACCCCAATGCAAAGCTGCTCGTTACCAGCAAGAAAGACTTTGAACCCGCCAATCGAAAGCGTTTTTGCGCCCGCATCGCAACCGGCGACTACGATGCCGTCATTATCGGCCACTCGCAGTTTGAGAAAATCCCTCTTTCTGCGGAACGGCAGGCACGGATCATCGAAGATCAGATCGAGGAAATCGAAAAAGCCATTGCAGAGGCCAAGGAACAGTCCGGTGAGCATTTTACCGTGAAACAGATGGAAAAGACACGGAAAACACTGGAGGTGAAACTGAAAAAGCTACAGTCCACCGACCGCAAGGATGATGTGGTCACATTTGAACAATTAGGCGTAGATAGGTTATTTGTGGACGAGAGCCAGAACTACAAGAACCTATATCTTTACACCAAGATGCGCAATGTTGCTGGCCTTTCTACCTCCGAAGCACAGAAGTCCAGCGATATGTTCGGCAAGTGTCGTTATCTGGATGAAGTGACTGGCGGGCGCGGCGTGATTTTCGCAACGGGAACGCCCATCAGCAACTCCATGACGGAAATGTACACCCTGATGCGCTATTTGCAGTACAGCACTCTCCAGCAGAAACAACTGACCCACTTTGATGCATGGGCTTCTACGTTTGGCGAGACCACCACGGCCATTGAGCTTGCGCCGGAAGGAACCGGCTACCGTGCGCGCACACGTTTTGCCAAGTTCTTTAACCTGCCGGAGCTGATGAATATGTTCAAGGAGGCAGCGGACATCAAGACTTCCGACCAGTTGCATCTGCCTGTTCCGGAAGCCAAGTTTGAAACTGTCGTGGTCAAACCCTCGGAAATCCAGCAGGACATGGTGAAATCCCTGAGCGAACGTGCTGCTGAGGTGCATAGCGGTGCGGTTGACCCCTCGGTGGACAATATGCTGAAGATCACCTCGGACGGACGTAAAATCGGCCTTGACCAGCGGCTGATGAATCCGCTCACCCCGGATGACCCGGACAGCAAGCTGAATGCCTGCGTCGACAATGTTCTGCGTATCTGGAACGAAACCAAAGAGGATAATCTGACGCAGCTGATTTTCTGCGATATGTCCACGCCCAAGGGAGACGGCTCGTTCAATGTCTACGATGATATTCGCACAAAGCTGCTTGCCGCCGGGGTGCCGGAATCGGAGGTCGAGTTCATCCACAACGCTGATACTGAAGGTAAGAAAGCGGATTTGTTCTCCAAAGTCCGCAGCGGCAAGGTGCGTGTCCTGCTGGGCAGCACTGCAAAGATGGGCGCAGGCACCAATGTCCAGACCCTGCTGGTGGCCGTGCATCATCTGGATGTAGGCTGGCGACCGTCCGATATGACCCAACGCAACGGCCGAATCATCCGTCAGGGCAACAAAAACAAACAAGTTTACGTCTATAATTACGTCACGGAGGGGACATTCGACGCCTACCTCTGGCAAACGCTGGAAAACAAGCAGAAGTTTATTTCGCAGATCATGACGAGCAAATCTCCGATGCGCTCCTGTGATGATGTGGATGAGCAGGCTCTTTCGTATGCCGAGGTCAAGGCCTTATGCGCAGGCGACCCGCGCATCCGGGAAAAGATGGATCTGGATGTGCAGGTAGCAAAGCTCAAGGTGCTGCGCTCGGATTACCAGAACCAGAAATATCGTCTGGAAGATAAGCTGCTCAAGCATTACCCGGAGGAAATTCAGAAAGCGAAGAACCGTATTGCGGCTCTGAAAAACGATGCCCAAATCGCAGACGCACACCCGCAGGATAAGGAGAACTTCTGCGGCATGACGATCAAGGGCATGGTGTTCGATGAGAAAAAAGCAGCTGGTGAGCGGCTGATGCTCGCCTGCAAGGAGATGCCGAATGCGGATATGATGCTGCTGGGCACCTATCGCGGCTTTGAGCTGAACATTCGCTTTGACAGTTTCAAGAATGAGCATCAAATCGTTCTCCGCGGCGAGCTGAGTTATCCGGTACCGCTGGGCGATGACCCTCGCGGCAACATCGTCCGTCTGGACAATGCCATCGGCAATTTTGCCGACCGCATTGCCGATGCTGAGGCCGCACTGGATTCTCTGGAACAGCAGAAGCAGGCCGCAGAGGTTGAAATCGCCAAGCCGTTTGCGCAGGAGGAAGAACTGCAAACCAAGTCTGCCCGCCTTGCAGAATTGGATGCGCTGTTGAACATGGAGCATCAGTCCAGCCGGACAGAACCCGAAGCGGAAGAAAAGCCGGATGCCCGCCCCTCTGTGCTGGCAGCTCTGGAAGAAAAGGCTGATAAAGTGGAGCCTGTCCGACCATTCAAATCTTACTTGGATAAGGATGGTGATGCCCGGTGACGGAGCACCGTGACCAGCAGATCCATTTTCGTGTCAGCAAAGTCGAACTGGAACGCATTCGTCAGAAGATGGAAAGTTGCGGTATTTTGAGCATTGGCTCTTATCTGCGAAAAATGGCTCTGGATGGTTACTGCCTGAATCTTGATTTACCACAGCTGCGTCGGATGGCGTACCTTCTTCAGAATTGCAGCAACAACCTGAATCAGGTGGCGAAACGGGCCAATGAAAGCGGGCAGCTCTATGCCGCCGATTTAGAGGACTTGCGTAGTCGGTTGGATGAGCTGATAGCTATCGGCAAGCAACTTCTCGCCAAACTTTCGGAACTCTAAAAAAATCCCGCAGCAGGAGGACTGCGGGCTTACATAACGGTTGACATCCTTGCAAGGCAGGGACCGATACCTTTATAATAGGGGCGAAAGGAAAGGTTGGTGTTTGATATGAGGATTCTGTTCAAGATGGTGCTTGCCCCGATCTCTCTGTTTGTAGCTTTTCTGGCTCTGATGGCAAAGTGGCTGCTTACTCTGTCCAGCTATGTTGTCGCGCCGTTGATGCTGTATATCTTTGGCTGCGGCATCTACACCGTCTACCGCCAGACTTGGGATCAGTTTTTGATTCTGCTGGTTGCTGAATTTTTGTGCTTTGTCCTTTTTGTCGGCGCAACTGCAATGGTGGAGGGCGTTGAACGATTCAGCGGTTGGTTCCGGGACGTGATTTGATTTTGAATCTTTTGCCGCCTTCGGGCGGCTTTTTCATTTAGGGGGTGATTTGCTCTGGCTGCTACTCGTCTGATTGCACTGCATCAGCACAAAGGAAAATCTATCGCCGCCTGCCTGAAAGACCGCACTGATTATGCGCAGAATCCCGACAAGACTGAAAGGGGCGAACTTGTCAGCAGCTATCAATGCAGCCCGCTTACCGTGGATGAGGAGTTCATGCTCACAAAAAAGCTATACGAGCAAGCCACCGGGCGCAGCCAGAAAAGCAATGTCATCGCCTATCAGATACGGCAATCCTTCCGACCCGGCGAAATCACAGCAGAGGAAGCAAATCAAGTTGGCTACGAATTGGCCTCCCGCTTTCTGAAAGGCAAACACGCTTTTATCGTTGCCACTCATACCGACCGGGAGCATATCCACAATCACATTATCTTTAATTCGACCGCTTTGGATGGCACCCGGAAATTTCGGGATTTTTTCTTTTCCGGTCTGGCAGTGCAGCGATTGAGCGATCTGATCTGTCTGGAACATCAGCTTTCCGTAATCGAAAAGAAGCCTTACCGGGAGCGGCAGAAGCGCATCACTTACCCGCCAAGGGAAAGCAACCGCGACCGACTGTGCGGTGTCATCGACGAAATTTTGCAGCAGAAGCCCACCGACTACGAAGATTTTCTGCAAAATCTGGAACAGCAGGGCTATGAGATCAAGCGTGGAAAGTACACCTCCGTCAAAGGCAAAGGGCAAAAGCGTTTTATTCGGTTTCGTACACTGGGCGAAGGGTATAGCGAAGAAGAAATCAAAGCTGTGTTGGCTGGCAAGGCAGAGCACCACCCCCGCCAGAAACAGTCGCCCAAAGAACAGCCCTTTCAACTGCTGGTGGACATTCAAGCAAAACTTGCTGAGGGTAAAGGCGGTGGATACGAGCGCTGGGCGAAAAAGCACAATCTGAAGGAAATGTCCAAGACGTTGCTTTTTTTGCAGGAACAGAAAATCAGCAGTGCGGATGAGCTGAAGGAACTTGCAGATGCTGCACTTTCACACTATCACGAACTGGGCGATTCTATCAAGGCCGCAGAGCAACGTATGACCGAGATTGCAGTCCTCCGTGCGCACATCGTCAACTATGCCAAGACCCGGCCTGTATACGATGCTTACCGCAAATCCGGGTACAGTTCCAAATTTTTGGAAGCGCACCGGGAGGAGATTACATTGCATAAGGCGGCGAAAGCCGCTTTCAATGAATCCGGCCTGAAAAAGCTGCCCAAAGTGAAAGACCTGAATGCAGAGTATTCGGCTTTGCTCACCAAGAAAAAAGCACTCTACCCGGAGTACCGCAAGGCGCGGGATGAGATGCAGGACATCGTAAAAGCGCAGAAGAATGTGGAACTGTTCTTTGCGGAGGAAAAGGACTCCAAGCAAGTCGAGCAGATCCGATAAAACAGTCCCTGAGAACTTTGCCGCTTATCCGGCAGGGTTCTCAGGGTCTTTTTTGCTTATTGCTCAGTCTGTACTTGGAACGGCTTTTCCGGCAGTTTCAATTTGTTTGGCAACCATATTTTCCAATTCCCCCGTAATCGTTGCACAATTTGCAACACGATAATTCCAGAAGTAAGAAACGCCTTCACACTCCTCAACGGACAAATCACTGTTGACCAAAAGCAGTCGGTCGGAGGTTACTTTCAGCTTTTCGCATAGAGAAGCGTATTTTCCATAATCAATACTTCGGCTGGACGATTTGGCTTCCACCCAGAAGAATTTTCCGTTGATGGAAAACGCAACATCCAGTTCATGCGTGCTCCCTGCGGATGCCGCTTCTGAAAGAATCACATTGGAGCAAAGCGAAACTTCTGCACCCTGCTCCTCCTGATAGCGATTCAAAATCTGCTGAACCTGATGCTCCACAAAAAGTTCCAGCCACTTCCCGCTCAGGAAATGCCGGACAGTCTCATTTTGCGCAAGCTCATAGACGATATTCTGCGGATAGATCACAATGGATGCAAAAAGTCCCATTTTATCCCACGTCTGAGCGATTTCCGAAAGTGTGGCAAACGAATTCTTGGAAGTACCCTTTGGGATACGAAACGAAAAAGAGCCGTCACTCTGCATATGTGTCCGAATAAACTGCAAGAAATCCACCACTACCGGGTCGCAAAGAGCTTCGCCTGTTTTCCATGCCATCCGCTGAATGGCAATCGGCGGAAGTTTTTTCGGTACGACCTGCTGAACGATTCTATACCCACAGCGTTCCAGATGCTCCAATGCGGTCAAAGGCTTCGGAGGGATTTTTTCTTTAACTTCGGACTTTTCTGCACCGGATGTATTCTCAGTCAGATAGTTAAACTTCCATCCGTATTCCCAAGCAGGCGAACGGGTCAACACACCAACTGCATGAAATCCGCTGTCCGGTTCCTCCATCGGAAATGTGATTTTGTTCTTTTGGATATTGATTTGGAGCGTTTTATTTTTCAGCGCTATCTGATAAGCGTCAAGAAGGAATTCCTTTCCCTTATATGTCAGCTCACTGGAACTATTTGCAGAAAGGCCAGCATTTTTTGCCAAAGAGAGAAGCAGACAGGTCGCTTTGGGCAGCTCAAGGATATGCTCCATCTGCGCAGCGTCCGGAATCACTTCCGCATTTGCGTTATCGGGCTGCGGCAATTCGTCTGCCGGAGTCTCCTTTGCTGGTGCAGAAACTTCGGGTGTCATTTTTGAAGCAGCCTCAGATTTTCCAGACTTGGGCAAAGGTTTCGGCTCCGTATAGACCTCAGCAATAAATAATTCATAGGAATCGATGCACGAAAGTTTTCCTGCCGCTGCAAGTCCCACATAAATCGCAGCCGCCCGTGAGGAATCGCCATAATACTTTTTAGAATCCGCTGCGGCAGCAATATCAGAAAAAGCATTATATCTGCTCAGCGGCTCCGCCTTTTCCGGGAACTGCTTCAACGCACGGCAGTAGAGCCACTCAAAGAACGAATCCATGTACGGCTCTGTCGGATACTCGTTTCCTTCCAGCGAGTAACGAAGCAGCTCTCCACTGGTTCTCAGCCGGGTGTCTTTATGAACCTTGGGCGGTTCGCAGGTCAAAAGGTCAGCAAATGGCCCGCCATGTTCAAATACTTTGGCAGCCTCAAAAACCGTGCTGATGGGTACATCCTGCGCAACAGAATCCAGATGCAGCAAAAGCCGCAGAGAAGAAACAGCTTCACCCTCCGGCTGAACGGATGCAGAGCTGACTTCCAGAATCGAAACATCAGGGTCTGTTGTATGGACGGCATCATGGACGGCACGGATATTCTGCCGCTTGCTGCCTTTTATCCATGTGAATGTCACCGGCTGTTCTCTGCAATAGGGATAGCCGGATATGGGAAAACAAATGGTTCGTGTTGCCATGAACACCTCCAACTTTTTAGGACAAACAAGTTTATGTAAATCAAGTATAGCACAATCCCGGATGTGCTGCATAGCACTATTTTCTGCTTCCGGGAATCCATCTGTGCAAAAAGTGCCGATACCACAGGCATCGGCACTCAGATTAAAAAGCATTTTGCAAAAATGTGCAGCCTGCATCCACCGGATGCAGAACACAAGGGGTTTGGGCACGGCCCAACAAGCATTTTGAATTTGATTTTTAGAAATCAGATTCAAAAATTGCAAGTTGGTACCAGCTTGCACTGCTTGCGCAAGCTAAACGAATTAGGATTGACTACTTGCCTTCTCAGAAGATTTTACATCACCTTTATTGAGATAACTGTTTTCCAACTTCATCGTTTTTTTATAATAATTATTTAGAAGATTGAAATGGGCTAAATCTGATGCGATTGCCATTGTCAAAAAGCCAACAACAGTTAACATCGTTATTTTCCAACCACAATGATACTTTCTAACTGCGTAAGTACACACAATCAACATTGCAAACGAATTTAACGCTGTAGACCGCATTAAACGTATCCTTGACAATGTAAAAGTGGCAAATGCATCTTGCTTGAAGTGTTCCCAAACGATGATACTAGTTTCTGCTACAATAGGATATTTTTCTTTGATATGCATCTTCCTTTTGTCATATATGATATCTGCAATCCTATCAACGATCAATCCTAAAATATAACACCACCCTAGCATAATAATCGATGGCACTATATTTTTTATGCCTGTCTCTTATACACATCTCCGAGCCCACGAGACTACGCTGCATCTC